>Ga0233428_1002216_pt1 | contig 18916 bp, 19 predicted proteins | sample SI_118_April2016_4_FD_179890 | JGI IMG/M metagenome (GOLD analysis project Ga0233428, IMG submission 179890) | Seawater microbial communities from Saanich Inlet, British Columbia, Canada - SI_118_April2016_120_MG | ecosystem: Environmental > Aquatic > Marine > Inlet | place: Canada: British... | reverse complement strand
CCAAGCGTGATTCTTTAGTCAAGAAGCATGGTTTTAAAGCACCAGACTTTAACGAGTAATTGATTTAGACATGGATCTTAATGATAAAATCTACATTGTAGGCCATAGAGGGCTAGTCGGTTCTACTGTTGTTAGGCAATTAGAGTCTAGAGGTTTTACTAATCAAGCAGAGGCTGTTCAATGAGAATCACCATAGCCGGTACCGGCTACGTCGGCCTTTCTAACGCCATGCTTTTATCTCAAAATCATGAAGTTATTGCGCTTGATATCATTCCTGAGAAAATTGAACAACTTAACAACAAAATCTCTCCTATTGTTGATACTGAGATTGAAGATTTCCTAGCTAATAAAAACCTTAACTTTACCGCCACACTTAATAAAGAACTAGCTTATAAAAATGCTGATTTTGTCATCATTGCCACGCCAACAGATTATGATATAACTAATAACTATTTTAATACCGCCTCGGTAGAAACGGTTATTCAAGATGTTATTAGTATTAACCCTAATGCGGTGATGATTATCAAGTCAACCGTGCCAGTTGGCTATACGCAAAGCATTAAGGAGATGTTTAATTGTGATAATATTATCTTCTCACCAGAGTTTTTAAGAGAGGGTTTGGCACTACATGACAATCTATACCCTTCACGCATCATTATCGGTGAGCAATCAGACAGGGCTAAGGTGTTTGCAGGCCTTCTACAAGAAGGCGCTATTAAAGAAGATATAGATGTCTTATTTACAAATTCTACTGAGGCAGAAGCGGTTAAGCTTTTTAGTAATACTTATTTAGCTATGCGTGTGGCATACTTTAATGAGCTTGATTCATACGCAGAATTTCATAACCTAGACTCTAAACAAATTATTGAAGGTGTGGGCCTTGATCCAAGAATTGGATCACACTACAATAATCCATCATTTGGATATGGTGGCTATTGCCTTCCAAAAGACACTAAACAGCTTAAAGCCAATTATGCAGATGTACCTAATGCACTCATTAGTGCGATTGTCGATGCTAATGCTATACGTAAAGATTTTATTGCAGATTCTATTATCGCCAAACAGCCGAGGGTTGTTGGCGTTCATAGGCTGATCATGAAGTCTGGTTCTGATAACTTTAGAGCCTCATCTATTCAAGGCATCATGAAGCGTATTAAAGCTAATGGCATTGAAGTGGTTATTTATGAGCCGGTACTCACAGAGCAGGGCAAGAATGAATTTTTCCATTCAAAGATAATTGACAATCTAGAGGACTTTAAGCAAGTAAGCGATGTGATTGTTGCTAATAGAATGGTTAATGAGCTTGATAATGTTAAAGATAAGGTTTACACTCGTGATTTGTTCAATAGCGATAGTTGATGTTTTCTAAATTAAAGAATCATCAGGGTTTTAAAAAATACTTTAAAAACACCTCATGGCTGTTTGGCGAAAAAATCCTGCGCATGGTCGTCGGTTTATTCGTCGGTATTTGGGTCGCACGTTATTTAGGCCCTGAACAATTTGGATTATTTAGCTACGCTCAATCCTTTGTTGGCTTATTTGTCGCTATCGCAGGGTTAGGTTTAGACAGCATTATCGTTAGAGAATTAGTAAAAGATGAGAGTAAACGGGATGCTCTTCTAGGAACCGCCTTTAGACTAAAATTAATCGGTACTTTTTTTGTGCTGATAGCCTTAGCCATTGCCGTTAATTTAAGCCAACAAGACAGTCTAACGACCTTACTGATTTTCACCATTGCCTCAGCCACCATATTTCAAAGTTTCAATATTATTGATTTTTTCTTTCAAGCCAAGGTGCTTAGTAAATATGTTGTTTATGCCAATATTATTAGCTTATTTATTTCTAGTACGGTGAAGGTTGGGCTAATTTTAAACGATGCCCCTTTGCTTTATTTTGCTTACAGTATTTTATTTGATAGCTTTATCTTAACGTGTGGTTTTCTCTATTTTTATCGGTATAAAAGATATTTTATAAGCCAGTGGTTTTTTGATAAAAATATGGCAAGAAGTTTATTAAAAGATAGCTGGCCGTTAATTCTCAGTGGTTTAGTTATTTCTATTTATATGAAAATTGATCAAATCATGATTAAAGAAATGCTCAATACTGAAGCCGTAGGGCAATATGCCGCTGCAGTGAGAATAAGTGAGGCATGGTACTTTGTTCCTGTAATTATAGCATCTTCATTTTTACCAGCTATAATTAATTCCCAAAAAATAAATAAAGATATATATTATGACAGACTTCAAAAGCTTTATAAATTAATGATATGGGTGTCTATATTTATAGCTATTACCATGACTTTTTTGAGTGATTGGGCTGTAGATTTTCTGTATGGTGAGCAATATCATCAATCAGGAAGAGTGTTGATGATTCATATTTGGGCTGGAATTTTTGTTAGCGTTGGTATGATCACATCACAAATAGTAATTGTAAATAATATGCAGCGTAATGGGCTTAAAGCAACAGCTGCCGGAAGTCTTTTCAATGTTTTATTGAATTATATATTAATCCCAGTATATGGCATACAGGGAGCGGCAATTGCAACAATAGCTGCACAAATAATATCAGGAATTATAGCACCGATTTATTTTAAAATAGATAAAAAATTTCCATCTATACTATTTAAATCAATATTAATAAAGGGCAAATAAATGAAAATATTTATAGCAGGACATAAAGGGCTTGTTGGTAGTGCATTATGTAGAGAATTATCAAGAAATAGTAATTACAAGATAATTACAAAAGATAGATCAGAATTAGACTTATTAAACAAAGAAGAAGTGTTTAAGTTTATTCAAGGAGAGAAACCGGACTGGGTGTTTTTAGCAGCAGCTAAAGTTGGAGGGATCTACGCAAATAGTAATTATCCTGTGGAATTTTTGCTTGAAAATCTAAATGTTCAAAATAATTTAATTGAAGCATCTTTTAAGAATAATATTAAGAAGCTTTTATTTTTAGGGAGTAGTTGCATATATCCCAAATTAGCTCCTCAGCCTATCAAAGAAGAATACTTGCTTACCTCTGCGCTTGAAAGTACAAATGAAGCATATTCGATCGCTAAAATTGCTGGGATTAAACTATGCAATGCTTACAATAAAGAGTATGGCACAGATTATTTGTCCGTAATGCCTACAAATTTGTACGGATTAAATGATAGTTATCATTCTGAAAATGCACACGTATTACCGATGCTGCTTAGAAGATTCCACGAAGCAAAAGAAGAAAGTTTAGATGAGGTCGTGGTATGGGGGACAGGCACTCCCATGCGAGAATTTCTATTTTCTGATGATTTGGCTGAGGCTTGTGTGTATTTAATGGAAAATAAATCTTCTAAAGATATTGGAGAAGTTATAAATATTGGGACTGGTGATGATTGTACTATCTTGGAGCTTGCTCAGACTATTAAGGATGTAGTGGGTTTTAAAGGGGAAATTATATTTGATACATCAAAATCTAATGGAACGCCCAGAAAGCTTTTAGACGTAACTAAAATAAATTCATTGGGATGGAAGGCAAAAACTTCATTAAGAGATGGAATAATCTTAACATATGAAGATTTTAAAAATAATAAAAATATAAGGCTGTAGCGTGAAAATAGGATTTTATATTAAATGGGATAAATTTTCATTAAGTAGTAGTAGGAATGTAGTAGGTGATGAATTGTGGGGTGAATCACTATGTAAAGCAATAAATAAGCAATATAAAGACATAAAAGCAGAGCTTTATGCGCCTAATTACCTACCTAAAAATAAATTAGATTTAATGATTTATCTTAATGATACAAGGCCCAATGAAAACTTTGCAAGTAGGCATATATTATATCTTCAAAATGGCTATGGAGATAAGGCCGAAAGACTCATTGAAAAAATGGTTAAAAATAATTACGATGGCTATGTGTTTTTTTCAAATAGATTGAAGGAGATTTTTGATAAAAAATATGAAACCAAAGAAAGTTTATATTTACCTTTTGGCGTTGATACAGAAATATTTTCTCCTCAAAAATATAATTCTAGTTATGACTTTGATTGTTCGTATATAGGTAATGATATTAAAGGCGAAGATGCAACAATGAAGTACCTTTATCCTGCTAAAGATTTTGACTTTGGATTATTTGGGAACTGGAAGCCTTCTTTACACAGGAGAAAATTTTGGAAAAATTTTGAAAGAAAGGCGCCATACGAAAAACTATTTAATAAGCTATCAAAAGGGAGGGTGCCCCAAGAAGAAGTTCCAACTTTATACAGCTCATCAAAAATAAATTTAAACTTTACCCTTCAAAGTTGCATAGATTGGGATGTTATAACCTTAAGAACCTATGAGGTCTTAGCTTGTAAAGGGTTTTTAATAACAGATATCGTTCCCAGCGCTAAGGCGACAATGAGCGAGTGTATGGTATTTACTGCAGGTAATGATGACTTAAAAGAAAAAATAATTTATTATTTAGACAATGAGAAGGAAAGAAATAAAATTGCTCAAAATGGATACGAATATGTTGTTAAATTTGCATCAATTGACTCCCGAGCGAGTAAGTTGATTAATTATATAAAAAAGGAATTATAAAATGAAAATTATATTTATTAACCCGCCACATGTAAGAGATGAAAAATCTACACCTGAAAATAATTTTGCTATAAGTCATTTTCTATTTAAGCCAGGTTTGGCAAAAATAAAAGGCGCACGTTCAGTTTTTAGCCTTTTAAACAAAACTTTTGGGTTGGGAAAAGGTGTGAGGTATGGAGTAAGAGCAGGTTCTAGATGGCCATTTACACTCGAAAAGCCTTTGCAATACGCTCCGTATCCTTTTTTTATGGGATATGCGGCAGCCAACTTAAAGGATAACGGGTATGAAGTGAATATTCTTGATGCTATCGCCGAAGAGGAATATGATTATGATAAATTTTTAGAAGAAGTTAGAAAGGAAAAGGCAGATATAGTTGTAGTTGAGTGTTCAACCCCTACAATAGATATAGATGTATGGTTTGCCAATAAAGTGGCAAAGTTTACAAAAGTGGCACTAGCTGGCCCACATTTAAATGAATCGACAGTTAAAGAGATAAAAGATATAAATCCAAATATATCTTTTTATCTTTTGGGTGAATATATTTTAAATTCTTTAGATATGGCAAAAACTCAAAAAGAAGGTGTTTATCCAGCTGAAGTGCTAAAAGATGTTGACTCCGTTTCTTTTCCTTTTAGGGATTATAAGAGTGCTACAAAATATTATGACCCTAGTATGCCAACTCCTAGGCCACAATTACAGATATACGGAAGTAAAGGGTGTCCTTTTAAATGCACATTTTGTGCATGGCCACAAAACATGTATTTTAGAAATGTAGCAAGGCGAGAGCCAAAAAAGATTGCAGAAGAGGTTAGGAGTGAGGTTGCTGCGCATGGTTATAACAGTATATTTTTTGATGATGACACATTTAATATGGGGACAGAGAGAATATCAGAGCTTTGTGATTATTTAAAAGATATAGGTATTCCTTGGACTATGATGGGAAGACTTGATATCTCACCTAATTGGCTTTATGATAAGATGGTTGAAAGTGGGTGTGTGGGCATGAGGTTTGGTATAGAAACTTTTAATCTGGAAGTTCTTAAAAATGTAGAAAAAGGCATTGAAAGAAAAGATTTTAAAGCCACCTTGGAATATATATCAACAAAACATCCGCAGCTAATGATTCATATTACTATGATGAGAGATATGCCTGGACAAACGAAAGAGGATACAAAAAAAGATTTAAAAATTATTCACAATATGGGTTACTCAACCCATAACATGCAAAGAAGCTACCAGCTTTCGATATGCGCGCCTTTTCCTGGGACAAAATTATATGAACAGGTGAAGGAAAAAATAGAAGAAAACGAGTTAAAAAAATATAAAAAATATGATGGAGGACAAGAAACTATTATGGTTGAGATTCAATAGTGAAAATTCTTATTGTGGGTGCATCTAGTTTTATAGGTTATAGAATATTTAACGATTTGATTAAGCATAACAATTTACAAATACAGGGAACTTATTATAAAAATAAGAAAAATTCTAGCTTTAAGTATTTAGATATCACTAGTAAATTGTCTATATTTAAAATTTTGAATGACTTTAGGCCTGATGTAGTTGTGTGGATAGCGGGCTCAAAGAACTTAACATTTTGTGAAAAAAATATCGAAAATGCAAAAGAATTAAATACATATCCTATAGAAAAATATGTAGAAATATCTAAAAAATTAAATTTAAAAGAGCACTTTATATACTTCTCAACTGATTATATTTTTGATGGTCAAAGAGGCAGGTATAGTGATACAGATGCGCCAAATCCTTCCACAAACTATGGTTTGTCTAATTATTTAGCAGAGCTACTGATTCAGAAGAGCTTCTTAAGGTTTAGTATTGTTCGAATATCGGCAGTTATGGGGAGAGGTGGGTCTTTTTTCGATTGGGCTGTAGAGGCGTTAAAAAATAAAGAAAGTATAGAATTGTTTAGCGATACTTATTTTACCCCAACGCCAATAAAACTACTAATAGAGAATGTTATTTATATTATAAAAAATAAAAGATTAGGTGTCTTTAATATTTGCGGAAAAGATAGGCTTAATAGGTATGAATTTATAAATATTCTTAAATCATCAGATGAAACATTTAAGGCTGATTTAATACCAACTAAGGTAAGTAAAAATATGCCTTATATGCAGTATGATTTATCAATGGCTGCATCAAATTTTTGTAATGATTTGAACAATAAAGATCTCGTAGAATATTTAATAGAGGAGTTAAAAGAATGATTAAATTTATAAAGCAGTATTTTTATCACAGCGATGATAGGGGCTCTATCAAAGGGGTTGTAAATTTTGGTCGATGGGAAGAGTTTAATGTAATTGAATCAGAATCTAAAGCAATAAGAGGGGGTCATTATCATAAAAATACAGAGGAGCTGTTTATCATTCTTAATGGCATGATAAAAGTTACATTACAAAATGTTTTAAATGGTAAATTAAATGGTGAAATTGAAGAGTATGTAGTTAAAGAAGGAGATGTGTTTTTAATTAATAAAAACACTAATCATATATTTGAAATTTTAGAATATTCAAGATGGATAAATGTTCTTTCTATGAAGATAGATGGGTGCAATCCTGATATTGTTAGAGTTGATGGCTAAAGGTATGAGTAAAAAGAAAATATTAGTAACAGGCGGCGCAGGTTTTGTCGGATCCTGCCTTTGTGAGCGCCTTGCCAAAGATAAAAATAACGATGTCTATTCGCTAGATAACTACTCTATGGGCAGTGTTAATAATCATGTTGAAAAAGTAACCTATATTAAAGGTGATACTCAAAATATTAGTGAGCTCGTAAATTTCTCCCCAGACATGATGTATCATCTTGGTGAGTATTCGAGAGTCGAACAAAGCTTTGATGATATTGAGAAAGTCTGGCAATATAACAAAAATGGAATTTTTTCTATACTTCAGTTTGTGCGAAAATCGGGATGTAAAATACTATATGCGGGCAGTAGCACTAAATTTGGCGATGGCGGTTTAGGTCGTAGCGCATCACCTTATGCTTGGTCAAAAGCAACTAATACCGAACTCGTGATGAATTACGGAAATTGGTTCAATGTTCCATATGCCATTACTTATTTCTACAATGTTTACGGTGAGAGAGAAATACAAACAGGAAAATATGCTACTTTAATAGCCTTATTGAAGGAAAAAATGAAAAATAAAGAAAAACTCACTATTGTCAGTCCAGGCACCCAAAAGCGCAACTTTACACATATTGACGATATTATCGATGGCTTAGTGTTAGTGGGTGAAAATGGTTATGGTGATGAGTTTGGTATAGGAAGCCCTGAATCTTTTACAGTATTAGAAGTTGCCGAACTGTTTGGTGGTGAAATCCAAATGCTCCCTGAACGAAAAGGTAACCGTATGACGGCTGATGTCGTGACTGACAAAACTCGAGCGCTTGGCTGGTCACCCAAACGTCATCTCGCAGACTATATTGAAAATATTAAGAATAAGTAACTGGAACTAAGTATGAGTGAAGTTACAATATTTACCCCTCCACATGTCTTAAGCACGGCAGTGTTGTTTTTAGTGTTTAATCGATTAGACACAACCAAGCAAGTTTTTGAAGCCATTCGCCAAGCAAAACCGCCACGTCTTTATGTCGCTGCCGATGGTGCACGCGCCAATAAAGAAGGTGAAGCAGATAAAGTCCAGGCCGTACGCGATTACATCATGCAAAATATTGACTGGAAATGTGAGGTTAGAACGCTATTCCGGGAAGAAAACTTGGGTTGTAAATATGCCGTAAGTGGAGCGATTACCTGGTTCTTTGAAAATGAAGAGCAAGGTATTATTCTTGAGGATGATTGTTTACCAAGCCAAAGTTTTTTTTTGTTTTGTGAAGAATTGCTTGAGAGATATAAGGATGATATGAGGGTTGGTCAAATTACCGGAGATAACTTTCAAAATGGAATTAAAAGAGGGGATGGGGATTATTATTTTTCGGTTCATAATCATATTTGGGGTTGGGCAACATGGAGAGATAGATGGAAAGAGTATGATGTTTCGCTAGCCGGCATGGAAGATGTGGAGTTTCTATGGCAAGTTTTTAATGATACTGATGAAAAAAAATATTGGGAGAAAATATTTTATAAAATGAAAAATAACCAAATTGATACGTGGGACTACCAGTGGTCCTTTGCTCTATGGAATGTAAAAATGTTAACAATAACTCCCAACATTAACCTTGTAAAAAACATTGGATTTGGTGTGGATGCTACACATACTAAACTTGAAACTAAGTTCTCCAATCTTAAGACATCTAATATAATTGTAAGTTCACACCCACGCAAAGTGGTTCGAAATTATGAGGCAGACAGGTATATTTTTTTACTTTCTAAGCCTTCTAATGTTGTTGTACGAATTTTTAAATTTTTTTTTGGAAAGTAATATGAACATTAAGCATGGAATTCAAACTATTGATAATTTCAACAATACAATTAAAGGCGACTCTTATAAAAAGCTTGAAAGGGCGAGCGATTCTTTTATAGAAAAAACAAAAGGAGGTATGGGTAGTTATTTTAAGAAGTGGACTGGAGATTCTTTTCATCAATGGAGTAGAAAGGTGGAATACCCTTTTATCTATCAAGAAATTTCCAATTTTGTTGATAGTAAAAGTAGTAAAAATTTAAAAATTCTTGACGCCGGATCAGGGGTGACATTTTTTCCATATTATATTATGGAAAAACACAAAGAAATAAATATTCGGTGTTTAGATATGGATGAAAGCTATGTACCATTGTTTGAATATTGTAATTTTAAAATGAAAAAAAAATTGAACCTAGATATTTCATCTATGCAGAATACAGAATATGGCGACAATGAATTTGATGTAATTTACAGTATATCAGTGATAGAGCACACCACTGAATACACTTCTATTATTAAAGAATTTAGAAGAATTCTTAAACCGGATGGATTATTAATATTGACTTTTGACATATCGATAGATGGAATAATGGATATACCAATCAACAAGTCTATAGAGCTATTGGGCGATCTTAATAAATATGGATTTACTGAGAGTGATCACTCCAATCATTTGGATTTCGGATTAGTAGATAGGAAGGATATTTACAACACAAAGCTAGCTCTTGACATTGATTCAAAATCACTATGGGCCCCGAAACCAAATTTTTTACTATATATTTATAGAGTGATTAAAGAGTTTTTCAATCATAGAAGGTTGTATCAGTTCCCACCAGAATTAACTTTTTATTGTTCTACGTTTTTTAATTCAAAGAAAAGAGTTTGAAAAAAGTACTATTAGTGTTTGGCACACGACCTGAAGCTATTAAAATGGCTCCTTTGGTAAATGAATTTAAAAAGCATCCTAAGTGTATCGATGCAAGAGTGTGCGTAACAGCTCAACATAGAGAGATGTTGGATCAGGTATTAAATGTATTTAATATTCAGCCAGATTATGACTTAAACCTAATGAGGAGTGGGCAAAATTTATCCGATTTAACGTCAAGCATATTGTTAGGTATGGGGCGTGTACTGGATGACTTTAACCCAGATATTGTTTTGGTTCATGGAGATACAACCACAGCGTTTTCAGTTTCAATTTCTGCTTTTTACCATGTAAATAATAATGGCAAGAAAGTAAAAATAGGGCACATTGAGGCCGGCTTGAGAACTGACAATATATACAATCCATGGCCAGAAGAAATGAATAGAAGAGTAATAAGTGTTATTGCTAATTATCATTTTACACCAACTACAAACAGCGCTAAAAATTTAATAAAAGAAAACAAAGATGAGGGTAGTATTTTAATTACAGGGAATACAGTAGTTGACTCTTTATTTTTGACATTAGACAATATAAAGAGTGATAAAAATTTAAAAAATAAAATTAAAATAAAATTAAATGATCAAAATTTTACAATACAAAAAAATAGAAAATTTATACTGGTAACTGGTCATAGGAGGGAGAATTTCGGTATAAAAATTGTGAACATATGCAAAGCTCTTGAGGAAATTGCACTGAAAAATCCAGGCATAGATATAATTTATCCAGTTCATCCAAATCCAAAAGTACAGGAACCGGTCAATAAAATTTTATCAAACAAACCAAATATTTTTTTGATAAAGCCACTTTGCTATGAATCATTTGTATACTTGATGCACAAGTCCTACTTCATTATTACGGACAGTGGAGGGGTCCAGGAAGAGGCGCCAAGTCTAGGTAAGCCGGTTCTTGTAACAAGGGATACCACTGAACGACCTGAGGCAGTGGAGTCTGGAACTGTAAAGCTTGTAGGAACAAATACTTCTAAAATTGCACTAGAAGCACAAAGGCTGTTGAATGATAACTGTGAGTATCTAAAAATGAGTAGGACTAATAATCCATATGGAGACGGCAATTCATGTAAAAAAATTGTAGATTTTGTCAAGGCTCGGACATGAAAAATAAAAAAATACTACATGTAACTATGTATTTCTATCCAGTTAACGGTGGCCAGGAGGTTTATATTGACAATATGAATAAATTTGTTTTTCAAAATTATGATATTTCTATTCTACAGCCAAATTACACACCTAAAGACACATATCCAAAAAATATTATTGGAACCTTTAACCTTCCCTTATTAAATCGATTTATCCATGATTTTCATTGGTTTTTTTTTAATATAAACCTTTTTTTTCAGAAAAAAAATGTGACCAAATCTGATTTAGTCATTGTACATTACGCATTTCATAATAATTTTATCAATAATAAAAGGAAGGTAATAATTTCTCATGGCGTTGACTGGAGGTTAACAAAAAATACATTTTCAGATAGGTATCGCCGTAAATCAGCAATAAATCTTTATAAAAATCTTGGTTCAGATATTATAGTGGCTAATGACACTAATTTTTTACGAGAGATAGGGGTTGAATTAAAAAATACAAAAGCTTTTTGCGAGGTTCAAGAAAATATTTGGTTTGTGCCAAACTGCATAGATACCTATAATTTCTATGAAGATCGATCAGTAAAAAAAGAAAAAATAATATTATGCCCAAGAAATATAAGATGGGAAAGGGGGATCCATCTTGCAATTGAAGTATTTCATAAATTTCATAAATTTTCAAAATATAAAGAATATAAACTAGTAATACTTGGGGGTCCCCTTAAGGGGCGGTACTATAATTCATGTTTGCTTTTAGTTAAAAAATACGAATTGCAAGACTGTATAAATTTTAATGGCTCGGTAGATAGCGAGACAATGAAAAGCTATTATAGAAGATCAATGCTTACAATTATTCCGACCATAGAGCAGGAGGGTACTTCGTTAAGCGCGCTAGAGTCAATGGCATGCGGCACACCTGTTGTTTCTACTAGCAATGGAGGATTGGTAGATTTACCAACGGTTAAATCGAAAACAGAATCTAAAGACATGTCAGAAAAGATTAAATCTACATTGGAAAATTATGATCAAATTAAAAATAATCAGATGCATGAAACACATACATTGTTCAATATGCATAATTGGACAAAAGCTTGGAGGAAAATAACTGAAAATGCAATTCGAAACGGGTAAGACTCTATCCATCATTGTTGCCACTTACAACTCTAAAGAGACTATTGAAAGGGCATTGATATCAATCCTTACAAACAAGCCAATTTGGCTTGAATTGGTTGTAAAAGATGGGGGGTCAGATGATGGAACTCTTAAAATTCTAGAAAAATATAAAAGTAAAATAGATTTTTTAATTTCTGAAAATGATAGTAGTTTATATGAAGCCCTAAATATCGGAACCCAGACTGCCACTGGAAAATATGTATTTTATATGGGGTCTGATGATATACTGATATCGCACTCTCTTCTAAAAGTATTTCCTTTGCTTTTAGAGGGTAAAGGGTCGTTACTAACTCTTCCAGTAGTGATAAATGGAAATCATAAAATGGAGCCAGATGTGTCACTTCCAGTACCCATTGTTCATCATCAAGGAGCCATTTTTAATCGTCTATTTGTCAACAAATTAGGGGGGTATTCATCAGCTTTCCATGTTTATTCGGATTTTGATCTCATTGCTCGCTACACATGTCAATATGGAGTGAGATACGCCGATATTCCTATATGTAATTTCAGTAGTGGAGGAATAAGTAATAACGGTTTAAAGTCTTTCTCCTCTTTGAAGGAGCTGTATAGAATATATTTTAAAAATGGTGGAAGATTTTTTTCAAAAAAATGGCTTTTATTTACTGTAAGAATAATATATTACGCCATAAAAGGTAAAAGCTCTAGGTGATTTTTCTATTACTCAGCCCTTTCGGCATAATCGCTCTTTTTCGTATCTTTCTACCCCTTTTTTGGTGTATTGAATTTCTTTATACTCATGGCCTTGAGCACTATGGGTTTACAATTGTCTTGACGCATGCTTTGTACCTTATATTGCAGGGGATCCTGTTGCTAATGCTGATGATTTATATTGTTAATTTGGCTAATAAAAATAGAGTTAAGCGAAGGAATAGGCGTTATGTTGAAGTAAAAGATAGGGCGGGCAGGTGGTACGCTAAATTTGCATTGATTGGAATTATTCTTTTTTTTGTATTGAATTATCAAGATCTTCCTCTTTTTTCCAGTGGCGGGTCTGATGCAATTATGACATTAGGGGAAGATCAAAAGATTAAAACATGGCTTATGTACGGATTACTAGGAATGTTATCATACATCCTTATTTTTTCAATTATCTACACAGCGTCAAAAAATAAAAAATATTCTTACGGGTTGATTTTGATAATGTCTGCAATTGTGACAGGAAAGAAAGCAGCGATAATTAGTATTTTTGGTAAATTTATTTTTGTTTACTATGTGCTTGCGGCTATAAAGCCATCCTTTCCCATTGCAAAGATTGTAGTTGCCATTGTTGTAAGTTCTCTTTTTATTGTATATCAATTTTCTCGTACTGCTGGTTTTGAGTTTGATGTTATTGATACATTCCAAATATTAACAAATTTAATTTACTCTTCTTCGACTGTGTATCTTGTTCAACTTATTGATCTTGATGGCGTTAGTTATGCTGCTGAATATTCTGATAAACTAGGACCTTATGGCCCTTTTACATATGTATTCAATCCATTTTTGAAGTTATTATTTGGTATTGGTATTTATAAAGCTCCCGGCCCTTATTTGGGCGAGGTACTTTTTAATATGAATTCTGCAAATGGAGCAAATATGACTTTATTTTTTGAATATATTTTTATTTTTGGCAGTCCTTATTTTGCATTATTGGCTACTTTTCATATGATAGCTGTATTATTTTTAGCTAAGTTTTTTATAAAAAAAGTGATTAATGATATTCATACAAATTTTTTAATAACAGTTACTTATTTCTCTTTATTTTTAGCATGTTTTATATTCCTCTTTGACTCTCTTTATGCGGTGCGCTCTCTTCCATTTATTGTTTTCCCTTATGTGTTATATATTTTCTTTTATTTTATAAAGATTGGCATTAGGAAAAAACATTTATCATGAAGAATTTTTTTTATATCATCTCTCGATTTTTGTCTATTTATATAGGTAGGCTTGTATATGTAATAAATAGGCCAAAAATTCAATCTATCAATACTCCAAAATCAGTTCTACTAATTCGATGGGATAGAATAGGAGATGCAGTTGTCACATTGCCAATTATTCGCATGTTGAAAGTTGAATTTCCAGAAATATGTATTGATGTAGTTGCTTCTGAGTTCAATCGGTTTGTTTTTGATAAAAATTCAGATATTAATACTTTGATAGTCTTAAAGGGTGTGGGGCGTGGTTATGGTGTGCTTGATCGCTTAAAGGCTTTAATAATTTCACGATTTTCAAAGTTAGATGATTTAGAGATCGATAAGAAATACGATCTTTGTATTGACATGACAAACGGCGAGAGAACCTTTATATTTAAAGATTTTGCAAGATATTTTGTAGGTCCAAAAAGTGATGATGGAATCTCTTCGATGTATGATTTTTATCCAAAACAGTCATTAATAGACTCAGGGTTAACATACGTTCAATATTATCAATACTTCTTTAGGGATTTTTTTGGTGGTCAATTTGATTATTTAGCCGCATACCCTCCAGTTCAAAGATGTACCATCCCTCCCTTCTCCTCTAAACGAAAAATTATTATTATTTATATAGGTGGGTCGCAGGATTATCGGCGCCTTTCTATTGAATCTATGCAGGAAGTTATCAGTGAACTTGCAATACAATACAATCTTTATGTTTTTGACGATCCAGACTCAAGTCGCCTGAATACAATTGAACTTCCTTCAAAATATGTCACTGTTTTAACAGGCTATTCTCTACAAGAGTTGTCTTATATTTCTCGTTCATGTGTTTTTTATATAGGAGCTGAAGGAGGGGTTTCCCACTACTTATCTTCCCATATTAAGTCTTTAGTTATTTTTTCGCCAAAATATTATTTTCAACATTATAAAATTTGGCTGCCTTTTGATGGAGACCACTACACAGTTTATAGTGAAAGTAAATATGAAAAAACGCTAATTTCATTGGGGAGCATGGGACATATGGCAATTTTAATTAAGCCGAAAAAAGTGTACCCAATTCCTCCTTACGTTTCTGAAGAAATGATGGTAGTCCCCTCCTTTGTATTTATCAAAGCAATTAAAATTCTAACAAGCAAGGAAATAAATGGTAACTAAAATTAATAAATTAATAAAAAATCCTGTGAAGTTTATTCCTGTGGTTTTTCGGAAAATAAAACAGCTGGCTACTTATTTTTTTCAAAATAAGAGTTTTTTTTTGCAAGGGCAGATGGATATACATCCAGCTTCAGGTTGGCATAATGTTGAATTTATTAATGAAACTGGCGGGTTTCTTCTTTTGTCAGACGATGTTAAAAGGGAAGTGGTAAACTTGGAGCCTTGGGATAATACCAGAAGAGATATGCTTATTTTATTACTACGAACAATAGCGGAAAAAAATATTCTAGGGGATATTGCAGAAGTAGGCGTGTATAAAGGTAATACGGCAAAGTTGTTTCATTACTACATGCCTGAAAAAAAACTCCATCTTTTTGATACATTTCAAGGGTTTACTGAACGCAGTGTTGGAATGGAAAAAAGAAAAACCCAGTTTAATATTTCTAAAGAGCAATTTTCAGATACATCGTTGGATTTGGTTAAGAAAAACATCCGCCCTCAGAATGAAAATATTAGTTACTATGTTGGTTATTTTCCAGATACGGTGACGAAAAAATGTGAAGAGTCGATGTTTGCATTCGTGCATTTGGATGCAGATCTTTATGATCCTATATTTGAAGGGCTTTCATTTTTTTATCCTCGTTTAAATAATGGAGGCATGATTGTTGTTCATGATTACAATGCCTGGGTGGGGGCTAGAAATGCTGTGAATGACTTTTTTATGGATAAAGATGAATACGTCATCCCTATGCCTGACAAGAGTGGGTCAGCTGTAATTATTAAACAATTTTCTTAGACATGTTCCAAGTTTTAAAGTTGTGTACATTGAACAACATTAATATGATGGAATTAATGTGAAAGCAACAATTTTATGAAAAGTTCAGATGAAAAGAAAGTTTTGTTTGTGTCTGGCAGATTCCCATTCCCATTACACAAGGGTGATCAATTGGTACTCTTTAATAATATAAGATTAGTAAGTCAGAAATACAAAGTGACTCTGATCACTTTTTATGATAATGAATCTGAATTGGAAAACCTGCACAAAATTAAAAAATATTGCGAGAAAGTTGTATTAATTAAGAGGTTTGCGATCTTCTCATATATTAATATCATTTTTTCAATATTCAGGCTAGAGCCAATGCAAGTTTCATATTATCGTAGCGGTCTATTTAAGAAAAAGTTAAATTTGTTACTTAGCGTTGATAGGTTTGATTTAATACATGTATATATGCTAAGAATGGCTCATTATGTAAAAGATATCCCCACTCCCAAGGTGATCGGCCTTATTGATAGTATGCATTTAAATATGTCTAGAAGGGCTTTAAACGAAACTGGCTTAAAAAAAGTTATTTTTAAATATGAAGCATGGCTATTAAAGAGTTATGAAAAAAAATGTATCGAATGGTTTGACAGGGGAGTGGTTGTATCAAGAGTTGACAAGATGTACATTAATAATTCCGATATTAAAGTTATTCCTGTTGGTGTGAGTGTGCAAGAAAGGGATAATTACAAACATAGTAAAACAATAATTTTTACTGGAAATATGGGTTACTTTCCGAATCAGGATGCGGTTAAATGGTTTATTGACAATTGTTTAAAGTTGATAATTAAAAAAATTCCTGAAATTAGTTTTGTGGTAGTTGGAAAAAATCCACCTCAATCATTAGAGCGATTAAATGACAATAAAAATATTTTTGTAAAAGGCTTTGTTAAGTCTATTCAGTGCGAAATGCAGGGTGCTACTATTTCGGTAGCACCTATGCAGTCAGGTTCTGGTATGCAGATAAAAATATTAGAATCTATGGCCTCAAGTTTGCCAGTAGTTACAACAACTATAGGTCTTGGTGATATTAAAGCTAAGAATGGAGAGAGTATTTTGGTCGCAGAAACTGCAGAAGAATTCTCGTTTAAATGCTTATTGCTATTAACCAATATTAATCAAAGAACTGCCATTAGTAATTCAGCATTAGACTATGTAAAGAAAAATCACTCATGGAATAATATCAAAAATAAATACCTTAATTTGTACGAAGAAGCTACATCTTCTTATAATAATAAAAGCTTATTATGAAAGCTTTAATTACAGGAATTACAGGTCAAGATGGTAGTTATTTAGCTGAATTTCTACTTAAAAAAGGATATCAAGTTCATGGGATAGTTAGAAGAGAGTCATTAGAAAATGAGAAAAAGTTAATAAATATTGCACATATAAAAGATCGGTTGATACTACATGAGGGTGGACTAGGTGATCACTTGTCTATTTATAAAATTTTTTTGAAAGTATTGCCGGATGAGTGTTATCACCTTTCAGCCTCTAGCTTCGTAAACTATACATTTAATGGTGAATTTGATACAATGAATATAAATTTCAATTCCACTCATTATTTGTTAAGCACAATCAGAGAGGTGTGTAGAGGATGTAGATTTTTTTTTGCAGGTAGTAGTGAAATGTTTGGCGAGCCGAGCATGTCTCCACAAACTGAAAATACAAAATTCAATCCTAAGAGTATATATGGAATATCAAAAGTTGCTAGTCATTATTTATTGAAAAATTATCGCGACAGGGAGGGAATTTTTGCCTGCACTGGCATTATGTATAACCATGAAAGCCCTAGACGCGGAAATCATTTTGTCACTAAAAAAATCATCTCAACTGTGATTAAAATTAAATACGGCCTAGAAAGCGAGTTATTGCTTGGCAATCTCGACTCTGTAAGGGATTGGGGATATAGTCCAGATTACGTTCAAGCTATGTGGAGGATTTTACAACTGGATAATCCGGATGATTTTATTATTTCTACTGGTGAGCTTCATTCTGTAAGAGAATTTTTAAATATTGCATTTTCTTATTTAAATTTGGATTACATGGATTATGTCAAAGTTGATCCTAAATTTTACAGAGAAGGTGAAAAAATACCATTATGCGGAAATCCTGAAAAAATTAATAAAGTTACAGGATGGAAAAATAAGAAAAAATTAGAGTCTATTATTTATGAAATGATTGATAATGAAAAAAATATTTTAATCAAGAGTTAGGCTTAATTATTCAGAAGTCTTAATTTAAAAACACGATACTTGAATGGTCTTTACGAACCCAATTACAATAGCCTTTATTTTCTCAACTAGAAACTATTCAATTGAGATATTTAGCAAATACAATTTCTAAATATACAAATTCCAGAATTCAATATATTGATAATCCGAGGAATGAACTTTCAGAAAAAAATTATATGTTAAAAATGATGAACTCAAGTCATTGGGGGTTTGGGCCAATTTATCTCAAAGATGGACTTTTTGATGAAATTCGAAATATTGTAGAAAAATACAAAGATAGAGTAATTAAAGAAAAAATTCTGCCAAAAAAAACTTTGGAAATAGAGTGGGAAGCTTCTATTTTTATGACTCACCTTACTTATAATTTTCTTAAAATATACTCTTGTGTCTAAGTTAGCCAGGACGCTACAAAAATATAAAGCCAGATATTTTTGTAAAGTGTTCCATATTAATTTATAATAATATTTATGCTTTTATCAATCCTAATTTCACTAACTCTAACGCTGATCATTGTTCTACTTCCCAAAAACTGGGTAACAGATTTAGATGATTTGACTGGTGTTCAAAAGTTTCATCATCAGCCTACACCTAGAATTGCAGGTGTCCCAGTATTTATGAGTTTTTTTATCGGCCTCTGGTATCTTGATTTACAAGAGG
>Ga0233428_1002210_pt1 | contig 18963 bp, 16 predicted proteins | sample SI_118_April2016_4_FD_179890 | JGI IMG/M metagenome (GOLD analysis project Ga0233428, IMG submission 179890) | Seawater microbial communities from Saanich Inlet, British Columbia, Canada - SI_118_April2016_120_MG | ecosystem: Environmental > Aquatic > Marine > Inlet | place: Canada: British... | reverse complement strand
CCTGATCTTCCGCGATTGCGAGAACTTTGTTGCTGGCAAGGCCGTCATCGACGGAGAGAGTGGTGAACTCCTTTCCGTCGAACCGGCTCACCCCGTCGCCGTACTGAAAGGCAAACCACATCTGCCCATCCCTATCCTCATGGATGGCTTGTACCCACGTTCCCGCGAGGCCGTCTTTTACCGTGAAGGAGGTGAGGCGCTCGCCATCAAATCGGCTCGCACCCTCCTGCGTGCCGAACCACAGGTTTCCACTCCGATCCTCCGCTATGGATAACACTCGACTGCCACCCATCCCCGCAGTTATGGAATCTGCGGTGAAGCGGGCGTGTGTGTTGAATACATTCGCTGGACTATCGTCTATTGCGAACGACTGGAATACCTTGCCGTCGAACCAGCTCAAACCCTCCTTGGTACCAAGCCAGAGTTCCCCATGGCGATCCTCTTTGATGGCATAGGTGAAATCATGGGCCAATCCATCCTCGACGGTAAAGGACACAAATTCGATTCCGTCGAAACGGCTCACACCGGCCTGCGTTCCGAACCACAGACTGCCATCCCGCATCTCGGCGAGAGCCCGCACTCGATTGTCAACCAAGCCGTCTTCGGTCGTGAAAGTGGTAAGCTGTGCACCATCAAACTTGCTCACACCACATGTGGTACCAAACCACAGGTTTCCACTCCGATCTTGGAGGATGTCATTGACGATGGCGTCAGGCAGGCCGCTGCGGACACTGAAGGAATGCCACAGCCCTTGACGGTAGGCGGGGCCAATCTCAGCTGTCGTACCCGGTCCTGCGGGTGTGGAACAGATGCGCAAACTGAAGCGAAGCGGTCCCGCTGAAGAGCTCGTGCCATACTTCGTTCCTAATTCCGCCAGCAGCACAGACCACTCGGCGTCTGTTGCCAAGGCCAGTTCTTGCGCCATGATCTGTCCCGGGCCGGTCACCTCGAAGAGCCGACTGAGAATGCCAGGTACCCCGGCACGCCCGGAACGACCCACATCGACAAGCTGGTGTTTCACCAGAATGGGCATCAGCTTTTCGGTGAAGTCCCTCTCGAACGGGATCTCTTCCTCAGCGGGTACCCAGAAGGACAGTCTGGCGAGGGCAGGCATCATCAGCTCCAGCGGCTAGCTTGCGGCGGTCAGAGGTCGTGAAAGGCGAGGTATGATAGACAGAAATGTGGAGACCGTGAAGCGTCAGCCCGAACCGCGCGCCTCCGCCAATTCAGGCACGGCGAACCGGGCTCACCGTAGCTACAAGATGTTGAGAGTGCACGAGATCATAGAGAAGGGTGTTCTCGCACCGCTGCTGACTACCAATCGACCTGCCATTGAGGGTCATGTCGCCCCCTGCTACTTTCGTTGCGTTGCCCTTAACCATGGATCGAAATGACACCGATGCAGATGACACCAACACAGGTCGAGGAATTCAGAAGAGAAGGTTTCGTTGCCTTCGACACCGTGTTCCCTCCTGACGAGGTCCAGGCCCTCGCAGCAGCCTACGACAATTGTCTCGAGCGTCTGCGTCAGGAGCAGGGACTGAAGAATATCCGTCAGGGAGAACTCGCCGACGGAACACAGACTGAGGTCAACCAGATTCGCTGCGCCCATCTGTTTCATCCGGTCTTTGCCGATCTGGTGCGCGATGCACGTATTCTGGACAGAGTCGAGACGCTGATCGGTCCCAATCTCCGGCTGATTCTCTGCCAGGGGCTGTATAAGCCGGCACACACAGGGGGCGAGATCGGCTGGCATCAGGACGATTACTACTTCCAGGTGAGCAAACCGGATGCAGTCGTGTCCTGTTGGATGGCCTTTGACGATGTGACGCCAGAGAATGGATGTATGTGGGTGATTCCTGGCGCCCACACACAGCTGTGGGAACACGATGGCGCTGCGTCGAATGGTTTCATCATGTCGAATCCGGATGAGCCCGCCGCCGTCGCCGTGCCCATGCGTGCGGGTCAGATCATGTTCCATCACGGTGCCACGCCGCACCGCACGTTGCCGAATACGACGGATCGGCCGCGTCGAGCCCTGGCCATCCACTTTATGGATGCGAGGTTGACGATCGGTGGGAACAGAGAGAGTGAACCGCCAGAAAACACGCCTATTCTGCGGGGGCAGGCTTGAGCCCCTATCGACGCAATCTCGAGCCCACCCGGGCGGAACGCACGGATGACGTCGAAACAAAGATTGAGATCCTGCGGCGCGCCCTGGCGGAGGGCAACCACGAGTTGGCCCTCGGTGTGGCGACTTCGATCAAGGAGGGTGTGGAGGGTGAGCGCACGCTCCTGGCCGATCCGGGATCTGCTGATGTGTTGTCCTCGAACTGGTGCCCTGTGGTAGATCTGCCCAACGCGTGGGCGGATTGGGCCGCCGGTTGGGCCCTCTACCAATGCCTGCGTGTGAGCGAATCGATTGGCCAGGCACGTGGGGGTGAGCCTGTAGATCTGCTCGTGGAACTGCCTTTCGATCAGGTCATGTCGCCTGGGCGTGAATTGCGTGTGGCCCGGGTTGATCGGGAAGCCGCCAGTCCGACACAGGTAACGAGCCAGGTCTATGGCGTATTGCGCCGTGGGACGAGTTGGTTTGCACGGCTGGTTTTCGAGGCAGATGTGCCGGCTTCAGGCGACGCGCTCTATCTGGTCTTCTGCGGCAACCCCGCTGCAGAGCTACCTGACTATCCGAGCCGTATGCAGGTAAGCGGCGAGGGAGCCGGTCTGCAGATTGAGACGCCGGACTATGTGGCGAAGCTCTGCGAACAGAATGGGCAACTCGAGTCACTGACACCGAAGTGGCACACGGGTGGGATGCAGCTGGCGTCACATGGCAATGGCCACGGGGAACCGCCGAATATCGATTGGGCTCACGACTACATGTCGGTGGGTCCCTTTCAGAAGATGCGGGTGACGAACTGGGACCAGTGTCCCAGCCTTGAAGTCATACGCGGGCCTCTGTGCACGATTGTGCGCCGATTTGGTTTTCCGCACAGCCCGGCGCATCCACTGTTCACGCCCAGCCGACTCTTCATGGATCTGAGCTACACGTTCTATGCGGGTGTGCCGTATTTCATGAAGGATGGTCACATGGAAGTGACCCGTGACTTCTGCACCCTTGTTGCTCGCGACGACGAATGGTATTTCGGCGGCAGACCCTTCGATTCGACATTGTGGATGGATGCAGAGGGGCATGTGTATGAGGGCAAGCCACCAGAGGACAACGCCGATCATATGTGGGGCGTTGGATTCTTCCATGGCGAGAGTCGCGACAGCATGTTTGCCATCTATCTCGATCACCGTTTAGAGAAACCGACGGGGTCTGAGGGAGATGAGTCGGGATCGGCGGCACTGGGTCCTGAGGGAACGACGCCAGCGAAACTCTACCATCACGTGGACATGACCGTCGATCACGCTAAACCCGGAAGTGGTCCACACGCATCGGTCTGGTGTCGGCCCATGTTGCGTGACAATGCGTGGCTGCAGAGGGGAACCACCCTCGTGCAGCGCAATGCCTATTTGCTGGCACCCTATCCGGCGCAGGGTGGCGCGGCGGGGCTGCAACAACTGCGTGAACGATTGCTGGCACCTCTGGTGGTCAGGGTGGAGCCGCTGAAGGTGGCTCTATATTCTGATCCGTCAGCTGGTACCGATCCGCCAGACCGTGGAACATCGCTGCCCGACGACGGTGTCGGGCGCTTGGAAGGTGACCGGCCTTTGGCCCGCATCGGCGAGCGTGCCGCCGACTGGCCACGCAAGCAGGCACTGTGGGAGGTGATGCGGGAGGTTATCGACGATCAGTTCAGCGAGAAGAAGGCGAGTCTCGTCGACCTGGGCTACATCTACGACGTGCACGCGCGGGGGAACGATGTACGCGTGCTCATGACCATGCCACACAGGGGCCGACCGAAATTCGAATTCCTAGCCAAGCCACTGCGTACGCGTCTCGAGCAAGAGCCCGATGTGCGTGCTGTCGTCGTCGACTTTACCTGGGAGCCTGCGTGGACAGCGAATCTCCTCACCGACGTGGGGCGTGCGAAGTTGGGCCTGGGCGACGCACCGTCTGTTGATGAACCGTCGTCTTGACGCACTGTCATGCCGACGAAGGTGTCAGGCTGATGAGTGTCAGGTGACTGACAATTCGAAGCGTTGCTGGATGAGAGATAGCTGTTTCTCCGCATTCTCGTAGTACGTGACGAACCCGGTGTCACCCAGAAAATGCGCCCCCGGGTAGGAGAACGATCGTCCTTCCTTCGGCTCGCCATCACCTGGATCCAGGCGAAGTTCATCGAACCAGGTTTCTCCCTCGTCTTGTGAAAAGGCGATGCAGATCGGCGTCCGGTCTGCCGTGTGTGCGCCTGGTTCGTTGTGATTCCATACGACCATCAATAAGCCCGATGCTTCGTGACGCGCGACTGCGACGGGTGATTCCGGCGAGACGAGGGGGCCGACGGTCGCCGTCGACCACGTGACACCTCCATCTGTTGAGATGGATTCATACTGCCTTCCCACCTGGGTCCGCATCCACATCCTCAGGCGACCATCCAGCATTTCTACGATGTAGGGTTCCATCAGGCCACGCTTCGGGCCTTCGAGCATGCTGTCACTGGGGCGCCAGTTCTGGCCGTCGTCGTCAGACCGCAACACCCACGTGCGGATGTCAGAGCCACGACGATCCTCCTCCTCCCAGGGCCATGGTGAGGCGAGGGGCAATAGAATGCGACCTGCATGTGCGCCATGTTGCAGCCGTACGACACGATTGTTCAGCAACACATGCCGGCCCGGTGCCGGTGGTGAGATACGAATCGGATCCGACCACAACTCGGTGCCATCCTGGGGTGTGCCTAGTTGGGCCTCATCGCGGCAGATGAGCATCCCCGTCCAGGTATCGAGATGGTTCGTTCGAACGCGTAGGAAGCAGGCGAGGCGTCCATCATTCAACCGCAGGAAGTTGGGCATGCGTACCGCTTCGACCCCATCAGCGGGCCGGGCGATGTCGAAAGGGCAGGACCAGCTGTCGCCACGATCTTCACTGATCAGCGCACAGACCTGACTGCCGTCATCGTCGTGGGCACCACCAAGCCAACGTGAGTATCCAAGTAGCCATCGGCCATCGGACAGCACCATGAGATCTGCGCCCATATTGCGTGGTTGGGCAGCCGATGCAGGCACGACGATCTGGCGGTCGAGGTTGCTGATTTCGATCAAGAAGCTTCCTGGGTCTGGATGAAGGTCATGAGTCGTTCTACGTATGCATCGTTGCCATAGCGATCGAGAACTCGCCGTTGCGCAGCCTGTCCTGCGGCGCGCCGCTTGTCATCGTGACGCAGCCACCATTGGGCCTTGTCGCGCAACTCGTCAACACTTGCCCACGTGTCTATCTCAGTGCCGATGTCGAATTCCTCCTCGATGCCTTCGACGTAATCGGTCAACATGAAACCGCCGGAGCCGGTGATGGCCGTATCGCGCTGGTTCAAGTAACCGTGAGACTGAGGAGAATTGTGCTGATTGATATTGATCTTCGCCGCCTGATAGATCCCGGGGAGTTCTGCATAGGTTCGAAAGCCGCGATAACAGGACCGAGGGATGCCCTCAAAGGTGCCGAAGCCGAGTCCACCATAAACATGAGTGCGTCCCAAAGCAGCGACGGTGGCGACCACTTCGTGACGTAGCACGCGTTGATCTGGAAAACCGATGGGATGGGTGATGCGTTCGACGGGATCGGCAGACGACAGATAGGCACTGCCGTCACTGTCACCGCGGGCATAGATGGAGAGAATTGTCACAGAAAAATCGCAGGTCTCATGCGGTGCCGGCGTGGCCGTCGCGTGCAACTGCCGCGCCGGCGGTGGATACAATACGATGGCACGAAGGCCACGATCGCGATAGACGCTGACACTCTCTTTGCAGCATGTGACGACGAATTCGAATTCCTGCGAGAACTCAGGATGGCGCAGTGCATCCCACGGATCGTCCTGTGTGTGGGTTGCCGTCTTCAACCAGCCGAAGCGGTTGCGCAGGTTGGTAATGAGACCGGCTGGGCAGTCATCCTTGCTGAACCACCACAAGAGCAATTCAGGCTGATGCTGCTCAATGAGTTTGGCGAGGCCCTCTTCGTAGGCGGCGTTGTTGGGATAACACAGATCCCATTGTTCGGGGGGAGGAATCAAATCAGCTTCCTCTTTGGCCAGTGCCGCATCTGCCTCAGAGTTCGCGGCGATGCAACCACGGCTCGGGACGTAGACGACGCGGTAGCCCGCCGCCTCGAAGCCCTGCTGGATACTCCATTGGGATTGTCCGGGGGCAAACCCACCCACGAGCAGCACGGTTCTGGAGCCTGTCGTAGCAGAGGTCATTTGGGTGCGTCCTCAAAGGGCAAGGCGCGTTGGGTGCGCCAGAAGGCGGGGCCGCGCAGTGATACGCCGTGTCGTGCCGCCTCGGTGTGGATGAGCCGATCGAGAAGGATTCGGGTCATCTCCTGGCGTCGGTCTCGATGTTCCGGCAAGTCATAGAGGTTATCGACTTCGCCCGGATCGGTCTGCAAGTCGTAGAGTTCGCCATAGGGCTGAGATGGATAGTGGACGAGTTTCCACCGCCGCCCACGCAGCATTTTCACACCACCACTCTCTGAGAACACATAGTCTCGGTGGTGCGGCTTGCCACCAGTCAACGCGGGCTCAAGACTGTGTCCCTGGATCTCAGGGGCGACGGGTAGATTGGCACACTCCAGCAAGGTGGGGCAGAGATCGAGCAACTCCACGAGGTCATCGTGTACGGCGGGATCTTCACCCGGTTTGCTGACAATCAGTGGCACATGTAGACCGACATCGTAGAGCATGGGATACTTGTCGATGCTCTTGGTCAGCATCCCCAGGTGGCCGAGTAGCTCGCCGTGGTCTGAGCAGAAAGCAATCACCGTATTGGACTGCATGCCCTGGCGCTCCACAGCGGCGACGATCTTGCCGACCTGGTCATCGACGAGGGTGACGGCGCCATAGTAGTAGGCCATCGCCTGGCGCAGACGTGGCTCGTCGAGGTTTTCGTAGTTCACCTGTCGACCACCACGTCGAAAAGCGGCATGCTGCGGCGGCTTGCCATCCAGGCTGGCGCCGAAGGTCTCGGGCACGGGCATATCCACCGGATCGTACATCGACGCATAGGGCTCGGGGCAGTCGAAGGGGGTGTGCGGATTTGGCAGGCCGACGAACATGAAGAAGGGCTGGTCTGGCGTCTGCTGTTCGATCGCCTCGACGGCACGATCACCGACCCAACTATCGAAGAAAGCTTCCGCGGGGATGGGATTGGTATTGGCCTGGAAGGCCTGCCAATACTCATCCGTCGCGTGAATCGCGTAGGCCGCCTGCGCTGCCGGCCAATGGCCGTGCCTCTTGAGCCATGATTTGTAGTCCTCATGCAACACATCTGGCGATGTGGCGTCGGACTGCTGGCCACCTGTCAGCTGGGTCTCGTCAAAGGAGCTCTGCTCTTTTTCGTCGAATAGATGCAGCTTGCCCAGGCCGATGCTGCGATAGCCGGCGGCGCGAAATGTCTCCCCGAGGGTCTGTTCGTTGGAAGCCATCGCCGTGTGATTGGAGATCGAGCCATTCTCATGCGGATATCGACCCGTCATCAACACGGCTCGACTTGGCGCGCACTGAGGGTGCTGCGCAAAGGTCTGCGAGAAACGCGATCCCGAGGCGGCAAGGGCGTCGATGTGCGGTGTGCGGATGATGTTGTTGCCGTAGCAACCGACACAATCGGCGCGCAATTGATCGGCGAGGATGAAGATGATGTTGGGCTGAGATGTCACGTCCTTATCCCATCTCTACCAGAAGGCGTCCAGCCTCGACGTGAACTGGATAACTCTTGACGCGGACCGTTTCAGGCTCGAGGGCGGAACGTCCCGTTCGCAGATCCATCTTCCAGCCGTGCCAGGGACAGGTCAGGAACTCGGCATCTCGCGACAGAACGGGTTGCTCGCCGCGCACACAAGCTTCCACTTGGCCGCAGAGGGCACCGCCCGACAATTTGGCCCCCTGGTGAGGGCAGGCATCGCGGATGGCAAAGAACTCGTCCCCCTTCCTCACGACGACCAGATCTCGACCCGCAGCGCGCACGGCATGCGGCCGCCCGGGGCCGAAGTCGCTGACAGGGCCTACGTCGACTCGCGTCGATGTTTTCGCTGAGCTCATCGCCTAACCGAGACCATAGAGGGTTGCAGCATTCTTCCACATGATCTGGTCTCGTTGCTCGCCCTTGATCACCGCTGGAATCGCCCGATTCGGTGCATCGAAGTCCCAGTGGGGGTAGTCGGTGGCAAACATGAGGAACTCGGGCTGACCGATCATGTCCATGATCTGCAGCAGATACTTCGGGTCCGGTGGTTCCTCCATGGGCTGCGTCGTCGAGCGTATGTGATCACGGATGTATTCGCTGGGTAGTCGCTTAAGCCAGGGCACCTCGTCGCGCAGGCCGCGATAATTCTTGTCGAGTCGCCACATCAGCGCGGGAAGCCAGGCAAAACCACCTTCGATCATGACGACGCGCAGTTCGGGGAACTTGGCAAAGGTCCCCTCGCAGACAAGAGATATCACGTGTCCTTCGAAAGCCTGCACCATGCCCGTATGGTCTTCGATATAGTAGGAGGGCCAACCAACGGCTGAGATCGGCACATCGCCACCGCCGCCGAAGTGGATGCCCATCGGCAGGCCGGCCTCACATGCAGCTTCATACATCGGGTCGAGTTCGCGCTTGCCATAGGGCTGACTCGAACGCGCCATCAACAGGACCTGGATGAAACGCTTGTCGCCCGACAGACGACGGATCTCTTCGGCGGAGGCTTCAGGAAAACCTGGATGAACGAGAATCGACGCGCGCCATCGACGGTCGTCGTCGAGCCAGCTGTTCTGAGTCCAATCGTTGACGGCGCGCATCATGGCGACGGCCAACTCGGGATTCTTGATCTGCGGCACGCCGATCAGCGGGTTGAGGATGGCATAGTCGATGTTCCACTCATCCAGCAGCTGTTGCCTTGAGAAACTCGGATCAGATCCTGCCACGCCGTTCTGCGGCAGGGCGTCACGTCGAGCGGCCTGGGCGAACACCTTTGGATAAAGGCTGACACCGGACAACTTGAAGCCGCCCTGTTGGACGTAAGCCTGCCAGCGAGTCGACAGATGAGGCATCAGATCGCCCATGCCACTCGTGTAATTGTGGACATCGGCATCGATCAACTGCAAAGGTTGTGCCGATGAATTGGCGTCTGTTGAGGCACTCATGTCGATTGGAACTCTCCCTTCCCTCATGTCGGAATAGGTCCGCCGTCGTCAGCTATCGAATGGCAAAGACCGCTTGAGGGCAAATCGACTGGCAGGACTTGATTCATTACATGAAAACAGACGATAATGATGGGCGATCAGACTTTTCGTCGACCTTGGTGTTTTCGCAACCTGAGGAAATGTGCAAATGAGTGAGTCTACCGCGGAATATCGTGCGCCCGCCTTCGCTGATGCGTTGCCAGAGCTCTCTGCCCCCGGGGCGACACCGGAGAGATTAGCGTATCTGGCCGAACATGGCTTTGTCATTATCAACGACTTTGTCGACAACCCGTGGATTCCCACTCTACGCGACGCCGGACGCCGTGTGACCGAAGCCTGTGCGCCGGAGAATGGCTACAGCAAGATCGACTGCTCGAAGGGATATATCCACCGCGCTGCAGGGGATGAGCCCTGGGCGCTACGTGGACTGGTTCATCCTGCCTTCGGCGAACCGAGTTTTGCTGAGTTCCACGGCTCCGATGAGCTGCTTCACTTTGTCGATTCATGGTGCGTTGATGGTCTCAAACCGGAGGACACCGTCTTCGCAGGTTTGCTGCTATGGTGCAATCCGCGGAAGAAGGAACATGCCCTCGGCTGGCATCGGGATGCCACATGGTGGGGAACGGGAGAGGCGTATTTTGCCCAGAAGGAGATCCGCGGTGAAGGGCCGGAAGCCTATACGGAGGAAGTAGAGCGGAAGATCTGGAAAGAGATTCAGGAGAAGAATGCGAAGTCCATTGCTGAACGGAATGGGGTGAGCATGTTTCTCGCGCTCACAGATGACGAGTGTCATGAGCTGATTCCGGGTAGTCACGATCGCTGGCGCACGCCCTATGAACACGATGTGCTGCTGCCAAAGGCGATGAAGGAACAAGGCGTGCCGCATACACCGAGCTGGAATGGCGAAGATCCACTGCCCGGGCAGGTGGCGGTGCGGCTCAAGGCGGGGGAGGCTCTGATTCGCATTGGATCAAATATCCACACGGGACACACCGTGCCGGATCGTGAGCGCAATTCCCTGTCCATCGGTTGGTCGAGATGGTCCGGTCCCTCCGAGGAGGAGCCTTCCGTGGTCGATGTCCGCAGTGCCTGGCAACTCGACCCCGCCGTACGCGAAGCGATGCCGCACGAGTGGATGAAGATCGCGTGGGATCGCTGGGCGGCGAACAACAGACTCGGGGATACCCTCGAGGACCGATATCCCGCATGGGATGTCAATCGTATCAAGGCGGGGGAATTCGTTGGTTGGCGCACCGAGCTGGAGCGCAAGGCGGCGGCGGGCGAAGCAGCTGACGAAACGGTGGAAGAATAGGCGACCCGAGGAAGCCTCGACCTAAGCGATCGAAAGTTCTGAGGAAGCGATCAGATACCGGGTAACCTCTGATCCGCTTCGTGGGACTGTCTGGTAGAGGAGGATCACCCGTGGAATCTCTGCCAACCCTGGTTCATGCCGCCCGATCAGGCGATGCTCGCGCTTTTGGCGAGATTGTCGACCGCTTTCGGGACATGTCCTATGCCACCTGCCACGCCCGCATCGGCGATGTGCAGTTGGCGCAGGACGCGGTGCAAGAGGCATTTCTTGATGCCTGGCAATGTCTTGGGCAATTGCTCGAACCTGCCGCTTTTCCCGGTTGGTTTCGACGCATCCTGATCAAACACGCAGATCGGCAGACGCGCGTCCGTAGACCGACGCCCATGTCGCCGGACGTCATCGATGATCTGAGCGATGAATTCGGCTCGCGTCCCGACGCCGACTTCGACATCGATCATCGTGCGCGTGTTGTGCGTCAGGCAGTTGCAGCCCTGCCGGCTACTTTGCGGGACGTGACGATTCTCTTCTACCTCGAGAGTTATTCCATCAAGCAGATCGCTGCCTTTCTCGACATTTCAGAGGCGGCAGCGAAGAAGAGACTCTTCATGGCGCGGAAGAGACTCGGAGAGAGAGAGCTATCCATGGTTGAGAAGACGATGAAAACCGACGTAGCCAGCGCAGAAGATGATTTCACGAAACACGTCAAGTTTTACGTCGCCCTGCGCAGTGGCGATCTGAGTCAGATCAAGAGACTCGTGTTGCAGCACCCGGAGCTTGTGTCGTCCCGATTTGAATGGGGTGTAGGCTCAGACGGGCACTACTGGCCTCTTGGCGCGACCCCCCTGTTCTGGGCGGTGGCGACAGACGACGAACCCCTGTTCACCTTTCTGGCGTCAGAGGGGGCTGGTGTGGAGGAGGCCGATCGGCATGACTTCACCCCCCTGCATGCGGCAGTGCAGTTGCGGCGGCCAGAGATGATTCGCCTGTTGCTGCAGCGTGGCGCCAAGATCGATGCGCGCAATGCTCGTGGGCAGACTCCTCTGATGATCGCAGTGCAGCGCAACGATGAGGATCTGGTGACGCAACTGGTAGAGGCAGAGGCTGATCTGGCAGCGACGGACGACGCCGGTCGCACCGTGGCTGACTGGGCCACGGCGAAGGGGTTCGACACACTGGCGGCTCTGCTCACTCGAAAAGGTTCCAAGCAAAAGGGAGCGGTCGTGGTGCCGTCGGTTCGGCTGCCGTCGATTCAGGTGGCACGTGGGGAGATCTTCGAGACGGGGGTCAAGATCGTTGATCTGTTCACGCCTTTCGTGCGTGGTGGTCACATGGGTCTGTTTTCGCCTCTCGCTGGTGTTGGCGTCGGTGTGCTGACGGGCCAGCTAGTGCAGAATGCGGTCGATCTGCACGATGCCTATGTGGTGTTTACGAGCGTCGAGGAGGGGGCACGCGATGCGGCCAGTCTCGACTTGTCGTGGCGCTCCGAACTGGGTCTGTCTGAAGATGTGATGGCGACGCGCCTGCTCTCGTGTTTTGCCGCCGAAGATGCTTCCGACCAGGACAAACTCAAGACAGTGGAGGATGCAGTTGCTCACGTGGTGCGCTTGCGTGACGCGGGGCATGAGGTTCTACATGTCATGGATGATCGGCTGGCAACAACTGCAGGCGTGCTGGCTTTGGCGCGTTCGGTGTCAACTGATTCGCCTGGCGACGGCGCAGCGTGCACGACTCTGTGGCTGGGACACTATACAGCGGGTCTTGAGCCAGCACACTACGACTTTCTCGATGGGGTCATCTGCTTCAGTCGCGCCCGGTCATCGCAGCGTCTGCTGCCTGCAGTCGATCCGATTCACTCCTGGTCACGCTGGTTGCGCGATGCGCCATCTGCTGACCATGGACATAGTGACGACCACGCACCCAGTGATCACGCGCGTTTGGCTGCGGCAGCAAGGGGGACCTTGCTGCGCTATACGGATCTGCACGTGCAATACGAGAATCGTGGACTGGACGGACTCTTCTACCTGCATCATCTGGAGGAAGATCGGGTCACGATCACCCGGGCGCGCAGAGTCGACCGATTTCTGACGCAGCCCTTTGTCGGCGTGGAGGCCTATTCGGGCATTCCCGGTGTGCGCGTCACACTGGCCGATACGTTGGAAGGTGTGCGGCGAATACTGGCAGGAGAGGTCGATGGCGTCGCCGAGGAAGACCTCGAGTATCTGGGCACCCTCGACGGGGCGACACCTCAGCCGGAAGCAGCCTAAGCGGCCTGTTCCGCAAGAGACCGTTTGCGCTCGACCCAGGCCTTTGGCGGGGGACTCAGGATGGTGCGCTTGCGCGCATCCGCCCCCGGCCACTGGTCGACGTCGGACCGATCGAAGTAGTTCGCTTCACCTGCATAGGCTTCATGCAGGGCTGTGTATTTATAGAAGAGCGTTGTGCGTCGGTTGGGAACGATCCATGGCAGGGTCCCATGCGACAGGGCTTCGGTGAAGATGATCGCCGTGCCGGGGCGTGCGGGGATGCGTCTGATCATGGGGTGGACGCCCTTTGATAAATCGACCCATTCTGCAGGAATCCGATAGTTTGCCTTGTGAGATCCTGGTAGACAGCAGAAACCGCCATCGTTGCACACCGTGTCCTCCAATTCATAGGCGACGGCGACGAGACCATTTCTGAAACTGCCCGTCGCGGTATCACGCTCTGAATACAGAGGCTGTAGTTCGTCGGGTTTGTCCGGATTCAATCGACGCTGATTGAAATTGTGGATCGTGCCACCTGCAAGGTCTTTGTTGAAGACCCCATGTGTGTGCACATTGATGTGGTCGATACGAAATGCCGGAAGACCTGAGGGCGGTGCGCCACCGTAGATCTCATCCAGCAGAGGCGAGATGGTGGGCATGTCGAGGAGATCGACGAAGGCCTGTGACCAGAAACCGCCATCCTTCTTGTGCTGTGAATTGAGGTCCGCACCTTTTTCATTTGCCACGTCGCGCAGTTCGGCAACCTGCTGGGGTGTGATGGCATCTTCGACAACCAGATAACCCCACGTATCGAAGGCATAACGCTGTTCTTCGTTCATCTTAGATGGCTCCATTGGCGGCCGGTTGGCGATTTTGGCTATAGCCGGTTCTATAGAAGAAAAGGGAATCAAGTGGTGAAGAAAACAAAGGTCGGCATCATCGGTCTGGGCTGGCCCGGTAGAGCACATCTGAAGGGCTATCAGGCGAGTGACAAAACCAGCGTCGTCGCTGTTTGTGATATGAATGCGGAGCTGGCGCAGCAGCAGGCAGACGAAAATGATGTGGATGCCTACACGGATCACAAAAAGATGCTCAAAGAGGCCGATCTCGATGCGGTCAGTGTCTGTCTGCCCAATTTCCTGCATGCGCCTGTGAGTCTCGATGCGCTGCGTGCAGGCAAACACGTTCTGTGTGAGAAGCCACCTGCCCTCAACGCCCAGGAAGCACGCAAGATGGCGGCGACGGCGAAGTCGAAGAAGCTGACCCTGATGTATGCTCTGTGCCAGCGTTTCAGCGCCGAGAGTATCCTGGCAAAGGATTATATCAGCAAGGGTGAGTTGGGTGATATCTACTACGGCCGGGCCGTATACCATCGTCGCCGTGGGATTCCCGGTGGTTCGCGGTCGTGGTTCGTCGACAAGAAACGCAGTGGTGGCGGGGCGCTGATCGACATTGGCGTGCATGCACTCGATTGCGCCTGGTGGCTGATGGGCACGCCGAAACCGGTGTCCGTGTCGGGCATGGCGTATGGCAAGTTCCGTCACCTCGGTCCGAAGGACTCCAACTTTGATGTAGATGACTCCGCTTTTGCTCTCATCAAGTTTGCCAATGAGGCGACGCTGATACTGGAGTGCAGCTGGGCGCTGAATCTTCCTGGTGGCAGTGTGATTCAGATTGCTGGTACCAAGGGGGGCGCCTCCATGAGTCCTCTCAAGATTTACACGGAGCGTGAGGGGCTGCAGATCGACATCGACCCCGAAGTGCCGTCGACGGATGCTTTCGCCAACCAGACGGCCCACTTCGTTGATTCAATTCAACGTAAGAAGACGCCTCTCGTGTCGTCGGAGCATGGTGTGCAGCTGATGCAGATGCTCGATGGGATCTATCAATCTGCTGCGACAGGCAAAGAGACACGGATCCGGTGAGCGAGCCGATGCCAGAAGGTTATTCTGTCCGTGCTGTCCAATGCGATCATCGTGCCAATGACGAGCAGGTGTATGAAGCCCTCGTGCGAGCGACGACGCCACTGACACGCACGTGGGAGAAGCTGCAGAAGGCGAGTCGCATTGCGCTCAAGTTCAACATGGGGCACCGGGACGTACATCGATACGCGGGTCGCCGACGAGAACTCGTTGACGATGCCGTGGCGCGAGCGGTGTTGCGTCTGCTGCGCGAGAGGACATCGGCGACGTTGGTCGCGAGTGATACACACGGTCGTGATGCGTCGGGCAATCACACAAATTATCTCAACTATCTGTCCATGTTACAGGAATTCGACGTCGAGTACGACGAGTCGAATCTGCCACCCTTCGCCGAATACGATGTGCCGGGGGGAGGCTACATGTTCAGTCGCTACACCCTCAGCAGTTGTTTTCGTGATGCAGATGAAGTCGTGTCCGTGGCGAAGATGAAGAATCATCTGTTCATGGGGCTCACCCTGTGTACGAAGAATCTCTTTGGTCTCACGCCAACGATCCCACCGGAGGGTCGTGTGCGCTCTTACTACCACCATGCGATCCGTCTGTCCTATGTGCTGCCTGACCTGGCACGGATCACGAATCCCTGTCTCAATGTCATTGACGCCCTGACAGGGCAGTGGGGGAAGGAATGGGATGGGGAGGGCAGAATCAGCAATGCCCTGATCGCCGGTGATCAGATCGTGGCGACGGATGCAGTGGGTGCACATCTGATGGGGCACGATCCGACCTTGGATTGGCCGACCCCTCCTTTTCGGCGTGATCGTAATCATCTGCTGGTCGCAGCACAGGGCGGATTCGGTACAGTGGATCTCGACGAGATCGACTTCGACAGCGAGGTCGAGGCCCCGCTAAGTGAATTTGATTCAGTGCAGCAGGATCCGCCGGCACATATGGCGACGGTGCGTGAGACGGCATGTGAGCAAGGATTGTTTTACCGCGACAAGAGGAAGGAGATGATCGACCGCTATGGTGGAGACTTCATCTATCTCCAGGATGGCGAAGTGAAGTGGAGTGGGCCAGATCCATCGCACATTTCTAGTCATCGTGATTTCACCGGCAAGAAACCAGGTAGCGCCCTCTTTCTGAAATACGTCGATCCGGAAGAACACGAGGGTGAACACTTCGAAGCCTACGAAGATTGCTTACAGCGGCTGCGGGCCTGAGGATGTCGAGGTTGATGCCTGCCGCCAGGGGCGGTGGCGCCATGATGCCCAGTATGGCCAACGGTCGCCTCACATGGTTGCGCATCGTAGCTGTCTGCCGGATCGGAATCTGGGGATTCGGTATCTGCACTTCTGTATTCGTTGGCTGTCGTTCGACGATTCCCGCATCTGGTGCGGTGGTTGTCGAAACGTCCGCAGCGATGCGGTCTGCAGCACTCGATACTGAATCGGCGATCACGCGCATTGCCTTCGGATCATGTTACGTGCCGCAATTCGAAGAAGCAGAGATCTGGCGCACCATCGCGCAGAGCGAGCCCGATGTGTTCCTCTTCATGGGAGACAATGTCTACCAGAGTGAGGAGAAGGCCGAGCCTGAGCTGCTTGAACTACGCGAGGCCTATGGGTTGCTGGCTAACGATGAGCCCTTCGCTCAGCTGCGCTCGCAGATTCCCGTTCTGCCGACTTGGGATGACCACGACTACGGGCTCAACGATGCCGGTGCCGAGCTACCCGTCAGATACGAATCAGAAGCACTCTTCGAGCAGGTCTGGGCTATTGCACCAGATGATCCAAGGCGATCGCGCGATGGCATCTATCACAGCGTCGTCGTCGGTCCGAGTGGACAGCGTGCACAGCTGATTCTCCTGGATACGAGATTTTTTCGCACCACTGAAACGATGCTTGGGCTCGAACAGTGGAACTGGCTTGAAGAGACACTTGCCGAGCCCGCCGATCTTCGTGTGCTGGTCTCTTCGATCCCCGTGTTGAGTCAGCGGCCAGAAGGAGAGTCGTGGCACAGGTGGCAGGACGAAAGATTACGTCTCTTGTCGATGCTGGATGGTGCTGCTGGTACTACGATCCTGCTGTCGGGCGATAGTCACTTTGGTTCGTTCTATACCGCCGAGAATGATCATCGTGTCCTGTGGGAGGTCACATCGAGTTCGCTCAACTTCCCCATGCCTGAGAAAGCTCGGCTGGCCTTCGATCATGAGGATCGGGCTCGGGTTGGTGCCGTCTATTTTGATGCGAACTTCGGTTGGCTCGCTGTCGATTGGCCGGAGCGCTTGCTCTCGCTCGAGCTTCGAGATGTGTCGGGGCAGTCCGTGGCTACGCAACGAATTCCACTGTCTGAGTAACCGCCGTCTGATCTCACCAATCCACTATCTCGCTATTCCAGCCGATGTCGCTATTCCACGTTTTCCAGTATTCCCTTCTCGAGATACCAAGCAGCGTCGGGATACAAAGCCATGACTGCCGTGTGTCGTAGTAGCCCGGCTTTCTCGTAGAATCCTTCCTGCCCTTTGACGCAGGCGAGGATCACTTTCTCCACTGCCAATTCCTTGATCGTCCAGTCGAGAATCTTGCGACCGAGTCCCTGTTTCTGGTGTGAGGGATCGACGACGAGGTCGCAGATGAATCCCCAGTAGTCATTGTCGGCCAGGGCCCGGCAGGCGCCGACGAGTGTGTCGCCTTGCCAGGCATAGCAGCAGACCTGGCTGTTTTCATAGGCAAGGCGAAGGCGTTCGGGACTCTGTTCGATGGGCAGGGGTGCAACCGTGTATATCTGCGACAGCCGATCCCAGTCGACCGTGTAGTCGACATGGTCATGGGTCGACAGCAGTGTGTAGTCACTCATGGCTCTGCCAACCTTTCCAGATCAATACCGTCCAAAAGCTCCACGTATATCGTAAGCATCTGGAGTCTGTGCGCTTCCTCGTCATCTGGTGGGTCTTTCATCGTACGCGCTGACCATACGAGCCAGTCGAAGAAGGCGCCACCCAGCATACGCTCTTCGCTCTGACCAGAGGTCTTGCTCAGTTCGGTGACGGCTTGCAGAATCGTGGCACGTTCCTGCTCGGGTGTCGCGTTGTCGTGTCTTGCATTGCCGACAAAGGCACCTGCATCGAGACACGAAGGACCGACGTTGCCTTTGGGGTCGATCGCCGTCCAATCTCGTTGTTCATCGAGCAGGATGTTGTAGTGATGCAGATCGCCGTGAAGAAGAATCTGTGGCTCGAAGGCCATGGCGAGCACCATCGCCTGTACTCGTGACAGCTGGTCGAGGTAGGGTCGGGACCGATCCAGGTCGGCGTCTCCGATGAGCTCTATTGTTTTCTCGAGTTGCTCAATCTTGTGTGGAAATTCATGGGGTTCGGCGACTGTGGTCTCGTGCAGCTGTTTCATGATGCGCCCAGCGATCTGGGCACGCTGGGGCTCGTCCTGCAATTCGATGAGCATGGTTCCTGGCTGAAAACGCTCGATGAGCATGGCGCTCAATTCGAGATCACTGTCGATCAACTGATTGATGCCGCGCCCGTTGTAGACCTGCAGCGCTCTGATCTCAGGATGAATGTGGCGTGCAATGCCAACCTTGAGCATCACCTGCTGCCCGTCGGGCATCTTGGCATAGCCAACATAGTTGGCTTTGATCTCCTGCGTCGCCGGTCCGAGCTCAAGACCCCACTTCGTGCGGCACTTCTCGAGGATGCTGGGCAACTCGGCAAGCCAGGCCGGGCCACCCTCAAAGCCCCCGGCATATCGGCGTAGTCTATCTGGGAACGCCGGAATCAAAGATTGGCCTCAAGGAAGGCGCGATTGATGGGGTCGAGATTCAGCGATCTCACGTTTGTGGCGGGCCTGAAGTCTGCGGCCTTCTCCCATTCGCTCTCTTCCTCCATGGCGTCAGGTCGATGTTCACCTGCCTCGGAGACGTAGATGAGTTGAAAGAAGTCGGGATGGGGATATTTGTACCCTTCAGGCGCGGGTTGCAGATGATGGAAGTAGGTGAAACCTACCAGCACCGGGCTATGCGCTGTCCAGCCCGTCTCCTCCAGGAGTTCTCGCTGGAGCGTCTCCTCGAAATGCTCGCCAGGTTCGCAGCGGCCGCCAGGCAGGATGTGGTGGTCGCCTTTGAAGTCTTCGATGACCATGATATCTGCGCCACGACGC
>Ga0233428_1002207_pt1 | contig 18984 bp, 16 predicted proteins | sample SI_118_April2016_4_FD_179890 | JGI IMG/M metagenome (GOLD analysis project Ga0233428, IMG submission 179890) | Seawater microbial communities from Saanich Inlet, British Columbia, Canada - SI_118_April2016_120_MG | ecosystem: Environmental > Aquatic > Marine > Inlet | place: Canada: British... | reverse complement strand
TGATTCATCCGAACAGGCTGGCTCGATGGCGCTCTCTTTGTTGCAAGGCGTGTTCTCCATGGTAAGTGGCGAAATTGCTAAGACCGATCCGGATGCCTTGGTGTTGACGACGCCAGTGGCGACGATTGGTATTCGCGGCACCCAGGTAAGTATTGATGTTGGCGAAGGCGACAAACTCCAAGTGCTGTTGATGGAAGAATCTGATGGCACCATTGGAGAGGTGATCGTTGCCAATGCTGAAGGAATTAAGGTCCTCAATCAGCCGTTGCAAGGAGTTATGGTTACCAGTGGCGGAGCCGCTCCAAGTGACGTTTACACGGTTGATGTCGAAACCGCCCTCAACACTTATGGCAATGCATTAATCGGTTTGCCAACCAGTGTCGGCAATGCCAATCGCTATGAAGCTGGATTGGATGACTTTAACACCGATGCCGGTATTAAGGAGATTAACACCGAAGCAGGTGGTCAGGATACCGGCGAAGATTCTGGTATTCCCCATATCGATGTAACGGGTGATGAAGAGGAAATCTCTGAGCCTGAAGCTGCGGCCCCGGCGCCAGATCTAAGTGGTGCTGGTGGAACTGCTGAGGTCGATCAAACTGAAGCTGTCGCTTCGGCTGATGCCGCTGAAGAGCGTGTCGATGAGCCCGTTGCTGAAGGCGTTGAGCCAGAACCTGAGCCCGAGCCAGAACCAGAACCAGAACCCGAACCAGAACCAGAACCAGAACCAGAACCAGAAACTGAGCCAGAACCAGAACCAGAACCTGAGCCTGAGCCTGAGCCTGAGCCAGATGGTGTGGCCGATGCGCCGACCCTTCAGGCTGGCGATGTTGTTGGTTCCGAAGACACGATGATCCCGCTCGACATTCAGGCGGCCTTGACCGATCCGGTGGAGACTCTGTCAGTATTGGTCGCCGGCGTTCCGGCCGGGGCAACGCTATCGGCCGGCATTAATAATGGCGATGGTAGCTGGATTCTGTCAGGTGCTGATCTTGAAGGCGTCTATATTACGCCGGCTGAGCATTCCAGCAATGACTTTGAACTACAAATTACCGCCTATTCTCAAGAACCTGATACGGGCGATGTTGCGGAGACAAGCGCCAGCACAACGGTCGTTGTAAATGCATCTGCTGACGTACCGTATTTGGATGCCGATGACTCTGTGATCATCAGTGACGGTAGTCCTGAAAACGATAAAATTAAGGGTGGCAAGGGCGACGACGTGCTCGTTGGCGGAGGAGGCGATGACAACATTAAGGGTGGCAAGGGCGACGATGTCATCTATGGCGATGAAGGCCGCGATACTGACGGCACTGGTGGTGGTCATCATGATGACGACGATGACGATGATGACGGCCTGGATGAAGAAGGCCTTATGATCGTCCCGCTGGATATTTCTGCCTCATTGGCCGATGTCGACGAATCTGAATCTCTGAGCGTGGTTATTTCCGGCGTACCTGAAGGAGCTCTCTTATCTGCTGGCTCAGAAGGTGATGATGGCAGTTGGACGCTTACCTCGGATCAATTATCTGGTTTGTCGATTACTTTGCCAGAATATGATGGGCAGGATTTCGAGCTAAACGTTGAAGCTCATGCGGTGGATACGGATCCTGATAGCGGCGAGCAAACAACCGCGGTCACCTCTACGACGCTTGAGGTAAATTATGCCGATGTTGAAGCCGGCAGAGACAAACTTTACGGCGGCAGCGGTGATGATGAAATCCACGGTGGTGGTGCAGACGACAAGCTGCACGGCGATAGTGGCGATGATCTGCTTTATGGTGATGCCGGAGATGATGATATCAAAGGCGGTCAGGGCGATGATCAGCTTTATGGTGGTGCTGGTGATGATGATCTTAAAGGTGAGAAAGGTGATGATTATCTTTCCGGCGGAGAAGGTGACGATAAAATTTCCGGTGGCCACGGCGATGATTTGATTGTCGGTGGTGCCGGTGATGATGAATTGAGCGGTGGTAAAGGAAACGACACGTTCTTGTTCAACCTCGATGACAGCAGCGGTAGTGACATCGTTAAGGATTTCAAACTCGGCGATGAGTTGCGCTTTGAAGGTCCAGCTTTCTCTCATGAAGATGTGGAGATTAGCCAGGATGGCAAGGACACCGTCATCACGTTCAATGGCAGCGATGTTGAGATCACCTTGGACCGGGTCGATGCCGATCAACTGACAAGTTACTCGGTCACCGAAGATCCATCCGGCGATATCGTTGTAGTTTATGGGAGTGATGCACCCGGTGGTTAAAGACTGTGGCTAACTAGAGGTCGATCCGCAATAAATCATAAGCCATTTGCAGCGGTCCTTTATAGCTACGCCGGATATCTTGAACGACTTCATCCATAACATGCGGCCCCATTTCTTCGACTGGCATATGATGTTCGGCGGCCTTTTGAAGGCTTTTGTTGGTTGATTCGAAATGTCCAAAATGGGTTGCCACGAGGCTTTTAACGCCGGCATCGACAGCTATTTTTCCGAGTGCCGTTGGCGGCGTGTGGGCGTGTGTGCCAGTTCCAGATTTACTGCGAAATTCAATAAAGGATTCTGGAAAAGTGCATTCGTGAAATAAGATATCTGCATTCTTGGCCAATTTGACCATATTGTCGCACGGCGATGTATCGCCAGAAAAAGCAATTACCTTACCCTCTGCTTCCATGCGGATGCCAAAACACTCTGATATCTCGCGAGGGATGTGTTCAACAAAGTCACAATAAATCCGCACATCATCATCTTCGTAAGCCAGGCCAGGGCTAACCTCACGTATATCTGGGCGAACCGCAGCCAAATTAGTTTGACGGCGAGGAAAGGCGCTACGCGCCCGGAAGTCGGAATCAAAAGCACCGCCTTCGAACAAGTGGTCGCAGAAATGTTTCGTTCCCTTTGGGCCTAACACGATGGGAGAATCAGTACGATCATACATCCAGCCATTGATGGCAAATAGCGGAAAATCACATATGTGATCATGATGCAGGTGGGTAAGAAAAACGACACCGACTTCGGCAGGACTGCTATTCGCACGGACCATATTGTGAACTGATCCGGCACCGCAATCGAACATATATTTTGCGCCATTGTCCAACGTAACGAGGATGCCCGATTGCGCGCGGTCTGGATCAATCATTGCTGCGCCGGTACCAAGCATATCGATTTTCATTTGTTATTCTCCGCTATTTTATAATGTTCATTGAAGTATGGCAGGATTCCATTAGGGGGGAAAGTTTAACTCGAAACGGCTATTTGCCTTGTTCGATTAAATAATCTACGGCGTTTTTTATGTCGATGTCGGTGAAGCCCTGTCGTGCTTGTCGTTCCATCATATGCCCAGTTCCAACAAAGGTATTTAGATAAAGCAGATCAATGCCTTTTTGCCGCCGTTTGGCCCATTCCGCAGTATCTCCAATCATTGGTGAGCCAACGAGCCCGTCATCGTGGCAGTAGTAGCAAATTTTGTTGTAGACGAATTTGCCGTCTTCCGCGTGAGCGATCGGTGTGATGAACAATAGTCCAACTATTATACTTACAGACTTTAAAAGCATCGCTGTCCTTCCCGCGATTATTCTACCACATAGGCGCGAGAACTTTTGTGACCTTGGCGTGCCGGTTCCGCCGAGAGCAAATGCCACGCCAGGCTCATATTTATAGCAGGTTGGGTCGTTTTACGTGAATTTTCTTAGCCCGCTTAAAATTGCCTGACGAAACAATTTTTAAAAAGTCCTTGAAAATTCATATAAATAGGTATTAAAGTACCTAATTACTTTTTAAGGTTAAAATATTGCATTTGAAATGACGGGCTAAATCGTTTAGTTCCAATGGGAGTGCGACATTTATGAACCTTTTTAGCCGTCTAGATGAAAGCCCAAAGCCTTAGGAGCCAGAGATGCAGTTCGGACTGACCGAAGAACAACAGATGATGCAGGATATGGCGAAAAATTTCGCCGAGACGGAAATTCTGCCGACCCTTGAAGAAGATGAAGCAGCCCACAAATTTCGCCCGGAATTGGTGAGAAAAATGGGCGAACTGGGTTTTTTCGGTTGCTCGTTACCTGAAGAATACGGTGGCAGCGGTTTTGGCTTTTTGGAAGCCGTTATCATCGCCGAGCAGATCGCCATGGTCAGTGGATCTTGGCGTCTGCCGTTCAATATGCAGAACCACGGACCGGCTGTAACGGTCAATCATTTTGGTACCGATGAGCAGAAAGAAAGCAGCATTCCGGGCTGGGTCAGCGGCGAGTCTATTGGTTTCTTTGCCATGACCGAACCCGATACGGGATCCAACGTCGTCCAAATGCGCACCACCGCTACTGATAAAGGCGATCACTGGGAAATCAACGGTCAAAAAATGTGGATTTCCAACGCTCATACTGGCGACCGTGGTTTGCTTTACGCTATCACGGATCGTGAGGCGGGCCATAAGGGAATGACCTGTTTCATCATCAATCCCAAAGAAACCGAAGGAATCATGACCTCGGCGATTGAGACCAAACTTGGCTTGCATTGTGCGCCTACCGGAGAAATCGCCTTTGACGGGGCTAAAATTCCGAAAGATGCGGTTTTGGGAGAAGTTGGCCAAGGATTCCAAATTTGCATGTGGCAATTGAATAACACCCGAATCGGCTGCGCCGCTGGTGCCGTTGGTATCGGTGGCGGCGCTTTGCAAGCCGCCATCGGTTACGCCAACGAGCGAACCCAATTTGGCGAGAAAATAGGGTCTTACCAGATGGTTCAGGCGCAGATCGCCGATATGGTTGCAGAACATGATGCCGCTAGGTTACTGCTATACCGGGCCGCCTGGCTCAAGGATCAGGGGCTGCCCAATCAGCATGAAACATCAATGGCTAAACTCTTTGCGTCCGAAGCCGCGGTCCACGCCGCGAACGATACGATGAAGATATTTGGCAGTTACGGTTTTTCCACTGAGTATCCGGCGGAACGCTTCCTGCGTGATGCTCATTCCCTCCGGGTGGTTGAGGGTACCAGTAATATCCAAAAACTAATTATTGCCGGCATCTCGCTGGGAGATTCTGAAAACCGGGTATAATCGTCGGTAACCGGCAGTGTTCTGACGGTCAGATCGACGGCTTCGAGTACAAATTCTAGAAAAGGTGGAACAGACTATGGCCCGCAAGCAAACCCCATTACGGCCTTATTTCGAGGAAATGCCGTCAATCGGCAAGGCGTTGAGTGATGGCGTTGTTAAACGTTCGCAGGAAAATGCCGATCTTGTCAAAGAGCAGGATGACATTGTCGCCAAAGAGGTTGAGCGGGTTAAAAATGCCGGTATCCCCGCAGAAAAAATACACGCGCGCGGCGGTATGACCGTCCATGACCGCCTGGAATATCTGGTTGATGAGGGAACCTGGAACCCGCTTCACACCCTCTACAATCCCACCGACAACGAAGAAGGCTGCACCGGTGTCGTCAACGGTCTCGGTAAAATCGAAGGGAAATGGGCCGTTATCATCGGGTTTGATAACAAGGTCATGGCCGGTGCCTGGATTGCCGGGCAGGCCGAAAATATTCTTATGGTCACCGACATGGCCAAACGGCTGAATATTCCGCTGGTCTGGATGACCAACTGTAGTGGCGTCAAACTTATGGAGCAGGAAACGGTTTACGCCGGCCGTCGGTCGAGTGGTGCGCCATTCTACCGCCACGCCGATCTGAACCAATTGGGGGTTCCGATCCTCAATGCCATTTACGGCACCAACCCGGCTGGTGGTGGTTATCAGGGCATTAGCCCGACCATCCTGCTGGCTCATGAAGGTGCCAATATCGCCGTTGGCGGCGCTGGTATTGTCGGCGGTATGAATCCCAAAGGTGAGGTCGATATGGAAGGCGCCCGCGCGCTTATCGAAGGCTCCAAGGGCTTTAAAGCCAAAGCACCGGGGCGTGTCGAAACCCATTTCGATCAAACCGCCTATTTCCGCGAAGTTCATGAGACCGAGCAGGGTGTCTTGGATGGGATTAAAGATTATATGCGCATGATGCCGGCTTATGATCCGGCGATGTTCCAAGTTGCCGCTCCGGTCGAGCCGAAATTTGAAGCCAAGGATCTAAATCTAATCCTCCCGACCAACCAGAAACGCCCGTATGATTCAATTCAGTTCCTCGCTCGGATTACCGACAACAGCGAATTTATGGAATTCCGCCCGGACTATGGTCCCGAGGTTTTCTGCGGCATCGCCAAGATCGACGGTTTCCCCGTCGCCATCGTCGGCAACCGTCAGGGGGTCTTTCCCGATTATCCGGAATATGCCGAGGGTGCGTATCCCGGCGTTGGCGGCAAGCACTACCGTGAAGGTCTGATCAAGCAAGGTGAGTTTGTAACCTTGTGCGGACGCGATAACCTGCCGATGATCTGGCTGCAGGACACCACCGGCATCGATGTTGGTGATCTGGCCGAGGAAGCGGAATTGCTGGGATTGGGCCAGGCGCTGGTTTATTCCATTGAACAGACCGATATTGCGATGATGTGCATTGTCTTGCGTAAAGGTCAGGCCGCAGCTCATTACATTATGTGCGGCCCTCAGGCCAACAACAACAACGCCTTTACGCTCGGCACGCCCTGCACCGAAATATGTGTTATGCATGGTGAAACCGCCGCCGCCGCATCCTACGCCCGGCGATTGATCAAGGAAGATGAAGCCGGCAACGACCTTGCGCCGGTTGTCGATAAGATGAACCAAATGATCCAGGATTATCAGGACAAGTCGGAACCGGTCTATGCGGCCAAGAAAGGCTTCGTCGACGAAATCGTGCAATTGCCTGACTTGCGCAATTACATTCAGGCCTTCACCGGAGCCAATTATCAAAACCCAAAATCGATCACGCCGGTTCACCAAATGCTACTTCCGCGTTTGATCAAAGGCTAGAATTCTCATGAAGGCAGGCCATTACAATTGGGAAACCAGTTTTCATGTCAGTTAAAAAAAGGTACGAGTTAAGTAGATTTGGATAAATTTTGAGTGCTCCGACCCGCAACCTGTCCAGGGCAATCACTCAATAAAAACTTGGAAGAAAAGGATACAGTGATGCAAGGAATTTTGAACGTTCAACCGACTCTGCTCGGCATCGCCTGGCCGGCATCGACGGATAGCCTGCTTCGCAAAATTATTCTGGCCGTAGCCGGAACGGCGCTGTTGACGGTATCGGCCAAAATTCAAGTGCCGTTTTATCCGGTGCCCATGACCATGCAGACATTTGCTGTCCTGGTCATCGGTATGGCATTTGGTTGGCGGTTGGGTGCAGTGACCGTGCTGCTTTATCTCGCTGAGGGCGCATTTGGCCTTCCGGTATTTGCCGGCACTCCGGCGAAAGGGATCGGCCTTGCTTATATGGCGGGGCCGACTGGTGGTTATTTAGCCGGCTTTCTAGCCTCGGCAATGGCAGTCGGTTATCTTGGCGAACGTGGCTGGGATCGTAACTTTTTGACAACTCTGGCGGCGATGATCCTGGGTACAGCGTTGATCTTTGGATTTGGCTATGTTTGGCTGTCGCATCTTATCGGTATGGCCAAGGCCTTTCAGTTTGGCGTTCTGCCGTTCTTGTGGGGAGCGGCTTTTAAAATAGCCCTGGCTGCATTGGTGTTGCCGTTTTGTTGGAAATTTCTAACACGTAAAAGCTAGCGGGAATTGTCTCGAAATATATAATATTGCTGGGTCCGGAAAGTGCTAACGAAACGGGATGCCACACCACGAAAGATAAGGAGTATTCACCATGAGCGTAAATATCATCGCCCCAATGTCAGGGTCAATTTGGAAAATTCATGTGTCGGTCGGAGATGACGTGGCCGAAGATGATGAGCTACTCATCCTCGAAGCTTTGAAAATGGAAAATCCGATTTACGCTCCATCGGATGGAAAGGTCGTTGAGATTAAAGTAAAAGAAGAAGACGAGGTCGAAACCAACGACGTGTTGATCGTTCTGGAATAACCGGTACGGAAAATCTTCGAGGATGAAAATCCACCGGGTTTGCAATCTCGGTAGTTTCGGGAAACAGCCAGTTAGGGAAGAGTTGAATGGAAAATTTTTGGGAATCGGTCAATTTGATGTTTTTCGTCTATGGGCTTGCGGCGTTAATTTCTATTGTTGTGGCTTGGTCGATTAAGTTGATATTTGGCGTCATCGGTATGAAGGAAAAGCGCGCCGCGGCAAATGGGCCTGCACCAGACAACGAAGGGACGTCCTAATTATGCCGGAAATAGAAATACTTCAAATATTTCAAGGAATTGCAACTATGGTGGAAGGCGATCCGGTTATCGCCATTGCGCGGATAGTCCTGATTCTTCTAGGTTTTATGTTTGTCTATTTGGGCGTTAAAGGAACGCTGGAACCCCTTATTATGATCCCAATGGGATTTGGCATGTCTTCGGTTAATGCGGGCGTTCTTTATCTCTCTGCGACGACCACTGGTACGCTGTTCATCGACCCGATTGCGAGCGATCCTGCCCAGCTTATGGATGTCTTACAGATAAATTTCCTGCAACCACTTTATACCTTCAGCTTTAGTAATGGTTTGATTGCCACCCTGATCTTCATGGGTATTGGCACTCTTTCTGACATTGGCTACCTGCTGATTTCACCGGTTCGCTGCATGATTATTGCGATTTGCGCGGAATTGGGAACCGTGCTGACCTTTCCCATTGCCGTCGCCATGGGATTGCCGTTCAACGAAGCCGCGGCGATTGCCATGGTCGGAAGCGCTGATGCGCCCATGGTTCTCTATACCTCGCTTTTGCTGGCCAGGGACCTGTTCGTACCCATCACCATCGTCGCCTATCTTTATCTGAGCTTGGCGTACGCCGGATACCCCTATTTGGTTCGGTTGATGATTCCCAAGAATATCCGCGGTCTTAAAATGGATCCGAGTAACATTCCAAATGTATCCAAGGCAGAAAAGGTAACCTTCGCGGTCATTACGTCGACCCTCCTTAGTCTGCTGTTCCCGGTGGCCGCACCGCTGTTCATGTCGTTCTTCCTGGGCGTTATTGTCCGAGAATCGGGCGTCAAACAATTCGTGGACTTCCTTTCGGGCCCGGTTCTTTACGGCGCGACGTTCTTTCTCGGCCTTCTTTTGGGTGTCCTTTTCGAAGCCAACACGATCCTCAATCCGAAAGTTCTTCTGCTTTTATTTTTGGGTATTACCGCTTTGTTGCTGTCGGGCATCGGCGGTATACTCGGTGGATTACTGGTCTATCGATTCGGTGGCCGCAACTTTAACCCGACGATCGGCATCTCGGGCGTGTCATGTATCCCGACAACTGCCAAAGTCGCGCAGAAAGAGGCGAGGGCAGCCAACAAGCACGCCGTTATCCTGCCTTGGGCGATGGGGGCGAGTATATCGGGCGTGATAACTTCCGCCATTATCGCCGGCATCTATGTGACGTTGCTACGATGAACCAGGTGATGAGAGATAAAAAAGCCTATTGGATCGGCGGTACGACTATCGCTTTTCTGGGCGTTGCCCTCGTCAGACTTGTTGCCCCCGAACTTTCCGGTGGTTGGGCTTCGATTGTTTTGATGATTGGTTTCACTCTGGTCATCGCAGGTATTACGACCATCACTTTTGGAACCAAACGTACCCAACCAGATTCCTTCATTCGGACAGACGACTAAAACTGCCGAAATTTGCAGAGCTACCCCGCCAGCTCAGCCGTTAGCCTTCTAGCGAGCGCGCCGACGACGCGGCGGCGATACCAGGGGGCCACCGTTGTGGTCTTCATCGGCTTGGCTTGCTTGCGGACGTTGTCGCGTAATTTATCAAGCGCCTCTTCGGTCAGCGCTTCGCCGATATAATCATCGGTGCCTTTGATGTTTTGCGGGAAGGGGTTTACGCCGGTGAGCGCGATGGCACAGTCTTTGACTTTATCACCGTCCATTTCAAGTCGTACCGCAGCGCCGGCCAGTGGAAAATCAATCGAGCCTCTAATGCGGGCTTTCTCGTAGCGGGACGGTGAACCGGCGAGCGCTTTAGGCAAATGAATAACTGTAACCAGCTCTCCTGGACTGAGGGTTAGATGGTCCATACCATCATTTTGATACATCTCGGCAAGCGGAATACGGCGCGTGCCGTCTGACCCGACGATTGTGACTTCTGCCTGGTAAACCAACATGGCTGGTGCCACGTCGCCGGAGAAGGCCGCAAAGCAGCGCTTACCACCTGGAGCAACATGGCATATTTCGCCGCGTTCTTTCATGCAATAGTCATTGCTTTGACGCCACCATTCACTTTGGTTGTAATAGAGACAACGCGTATCGAGGCAAAGATTGCCGCCGATCGTGCCGTATTGCTGATGGGTCATGCCCGCAACAGCCGCGGCCGCTTCGCCAACAGCTTGGTAATCGGAATTGATTTTATCGCTGTCCGAGATTTCCTTAAGCGTGACGCCCGCCCCAATATTGAGGCCATCCTTGTCTTCGCTAATGGATTTAAGTTCTTCCACGGCGCTGAGATCGATGAGGTTCTCCGGTTGTTCAATACCACGCCGGACATTGACAATCATGTCAGTTCCGCCAGCGACAAAAAGCGCTTCAGGTTGTTCATTCCGAAGCTTTACAGCTTCCTCTGCACTCTCAGGGCGATGGAGTTGAAAGTTTGGCATATATTCCATTATTCAGCAACCTCTTGTTTTTCTTGATAATTTTCCATGAGTTCCATAAGCCGATCCGGCGTGACGGGGAGATCGATCGGGCGCACACCAATCGCATCGGCAATGGCATTGGTGAGGGCAGGGATGAAAGCGACCAGCGAAGTCTCACCGGCTTCTTTCGCACCAAACGGTCCATGCGGGTCAATGCTCTCGATGATGCCAACTTCAATCGGCGGGCTCTCCACAATGGTCGGCACTCGGTAGTCGAGCATGGAGTTGGTGATGCCGAGGCCATTTACATATTGAGTACCTTCGGAAATCGCCTGGCCCATGCCCATCCAGACGGAGCCTTCGATCTGACCTTCAACGGCCAATGGATTGAGGGCTTTGCCGACATCTTGCGCCGCCCAAACCTTCTCAACCGTGATCTCGGCGGTGTCTGGATCAATGCTGACTTCAACGACTTGCGCGGCATAGGCATAGGCCATCGAGCCACTAATTGCACCGCCGCGGTATTTCTTCGTGCCCCAGGATTCAGGCAGCGTATCAAAGTTACCTTTGACCGTAATGGTGCCGGTGCCTTCGAGGGCAGCCTGCACAACTTCGTTAAAGTTGAGGCCTTCATCTTGCGTGCCGGCGCGGTAAACTTCGCCTAAGCACTCAACATCTTCGGGTTTTACTTCGAGCTTTTTGGCGGCGGCTTCAATCAAAATATTCTTGAGATTGGTTGCGGCATCAATCGATGCGTTGCCAACCATGTAGGTGACCCGCGACGAATAGGAGCCGTTGTCTTTGGGCGTCAGCTTACTGTCACTGGTGAGACTTTGAAAACGCGACATATCGAGACCCAGGACCTCAGCCGCGCATTGCGTTGCCATGGTGGTTGAGCCTTGGCCGATTTCCGGCGCGCCGGTCAGCAGCGTGATCGAGCCGTCCCAATCGAGCTTGAGATGAACCGTTGCATGGGGCTCGCCAGTCCAATTGACAGGCTTAGAAGCGCCGCTTGGATAATGCGCGCAAGCCACGCCTAGGCCTTTGTTCGGCCCCATCTTACCTTTGCGTGCTTTCCAGTCACTTTTTTCTTCGACCCAGTCCAGACATTCCGGCAGGCCGTAAGAATTTATAAACATCTCGTTGAGGGTTTCGTATTTCGGACCCTGTAATAAATTCTTGCGGCGAATTTCAATGGAATCCATGCCGAGCTCATCCGCGATTTTATCGAACAAATTTTCAAAGGCGAAACGCACATCGGTTGTGCCGTGGCCACGCATGGCGCCCGGCGGCGGTGTATTGGTTAAAATCCGAAAGCCTTTATAGCGGACCGCTGGCAAATCATAGACGCCAAACATCAAGCCGCCGGCATAGAGGATCGTCACTACACCATAGCCACTATAGGCACCGCCACGTTGAATGGCTTTGAAATCGACGGCGGTGATCGTGCCATCTTTTTTGACACCGATTTTCAATTCGACGTCGGTTTCCGGACGGCCACGATGAGTGATAAACGTCTCTTCACGGCTGACCACAATTCGAACTGTGCCACCGGCCGCGCGGGCGACCAGGGCGCAAATTAATTCAACGTTTAAGCATTCCGTCCGGCAACCAAATCCACCACCGACAAACGGCTTGATCATACGGATTTTGCTTTCATCCATTTTAAGCGTTTTGGCGAGCATCTTATGACCGTAATATGGCACTTGGGTGCTGGCGTGGACCGTCATGAAATCACGGGTCGGATCGTATTCGGCAATCGCGGCGTGGGGCTCACTTTGAACCTGAGCGATCTCCGCGCAATTAAATGTCTCTTCCATAATCAGATCCGCGGCTTCCATGCCAGGATCTACTTCGCCAAGCTCAAAATCAACTTCGCGCTCGATATTGCCTTCACGGTGATCGTGCAGGTTCACAGTCCCTTCGGCCATGGCTTCTTGCGACGTGAAATAGGCGGGGAGTTCTTTATATTTGAACTTAATTAGATCAATCGCTTTTTGGGCGGTGGCGACATCGATTGCGGCAACGCAAGCGACCGGCTCACCTTTATAGCGAACTTTGTCGCGAGCCAGCGGAAATTCGAAGCGGGCAATCGGCAAGATGCCAAAAGGCTCGTCAGTTTCATCACCGGTAATGACGGCTTTTACACCAGGTAACGCTTGGGCTTCAGAGATATCGACCTCGATGATCTCAGCGTGGGAAACCGGGCTTCTGAAGATGCGCCCGACCAAGCAATCTGAAGGGATAAAGTCACCAGAATAGAGTGCTTTGCCGGAAACTTTCTCCGGGCCATCGACGAGCGGTACTCGGACACCGACGGATTGTGTTGGCTTGATTTCATTCATGCGGCGGCTCCTTTAGAATTTAACTCATCCATCGCAAATTGAACGGATTCAATAATTTTAATGTAGCCCGTGCAGCGACAGATATTGGCGGCCAGTCCTTGGCGAATTTCATCGACGCTGGGGTTGGGGTTTTCGCGCAACAAGCCTTCTGCTGCCATAATCATGCCGGGGGTACAAAAACCACATTGGGTGCCGAGCTTTTCATGGAAACCGCGTTGCAGAGCGGACAGTCGTGCTTCTTCGGAAACGGATTCAATGGTTTCGATCTCTGCCTCTTGGCAGGTGGCTGCCAGTCTGAGGCAAGCGTGCTGTGGGACACCATCGATGAGAACCGTACAGCAGCCGCATTCGCCGCCGTCGCACCCAATCTTGGTGCCGGTAAGCCCGATCTCTTCGCGCAGGTAATCGGCGAGAAGCAGATTGTCTTTCACGACATCATCTCGCTCTTTGCCATTAACCGTACAATGGAGCAGCGTTTTATTTCGTTTTTCACTCATCATAATTTCCCATACTAAATACTATCCCGCATCAGGATTGCTGTTGGCGAGAAGGATTAACTGATCCACTTCGGCGGCAAGACCGGCGTGATCACTGGCCAGTCTGTTTTCCCAAGTAGAAAATAATGCTTTTAATTTTTCGAGGCCGGTTTTGCGTACCCGGCCATAGCCCCTCGCCATAATCGCCAGATTGGCCGTTTGGCAGGCGAGGTAATTATCTGAAGCTGCGGCTTGAATGACGGCGCTTAACCATTGTTCGATGGCGGCCTGTTCTTCGCTATTTTGCGCTGATCTTGCGCGTAACGGCTTGAGGGCTGCCATAAATTTGAGCATCGCATAGCCAAAGGCAGAGCCCGTCTTCATGTGAACCGCCATACCGTTTTTGAGGTTCGGCACCAGCCAGCTGAACGCTTTTGGCACAACGCTCAGCATTTCATCGCGACCCGGCTTGAAATAGTCGGTGACGACCAAAGGTGTCGACGCATCAACTTTTAATTCATCTCGAATGCGGGCCAGTCGGTTGGGCCGGGTTTTTAATTGGGCGACCCGAATGACATCTTCAAAACTCATCCAGCGGGCAAGGTGACGCGCCACTTCGCCGGTGAGCTTTTTGCTTTCATCACTGTCGGCGGCAGCGATGGGTTTTAGGCGCTCTAGATAAGTGCGCGCATAGGCGTCGTTTTGATAATCGATCAGCCTCGCTATCCCGTGGCCAATAATGCCGCGTGGGGCAGCCGGGAATTCTGCAATGGCAGAGATAAAGGCATCGGGCGCTGCATTGTAGAGCGTATCCGTACCTTGTTTGCCGGGTTTTGTGCCATCTTGGGCAGCCTTTAAGCCGATATCAAAGCCGGCGAGATTGCTTTCAACCGCGACGCCTTTAGCCGCGATGGAGGCCCTGCACTCATCCGCCGTGAGCGGTAGGATGCCACTACCGATGACAGCACCAAAGGCAATCGCGTTACCGCGCGCTGCCGTGCCGGCGGAAAGTTCAGCCATATCCAGTTGGATTAATTCTTTAGACGCTTTGTCGATCGCTTCAATGATAGGGGCAACATCTATGCGGCCATCACCTGCAGAAACTTTTTCGGCCGTCGAGTAGACCCGTTCAGTTGCACTTATAACCGTCGTGCAATCGGTGACAAAGCCGCGTTCGATGGCGCGTCCCGCTTCGGTCGGCTCCATCGCGATCATTAGATCAAGATCACCGGAAGCCGGGAAGAAGGTAAAGATCGGGCTACCGGCAGGGTTTTTCTCTGGGAACAGCTCAAAGTAATACGTCGTCGCGCCCGTTCGTTGGGCGACACCTGGTGTCGAAGTTGCTTGCGCTGGGTAGCCCGCCCGTTTTGCTGCATCAACCAGCCAGTCAATAAGCACGCCACCACCTTGGCCGCCAAGGGCGCCCAGCAACAGGCAAATCGGACGATCTATGATGGAAGTTTGCTTTAGCTCGTTCACTATTTAGCTCCCATCATGGCAAGCAAGGAGCGATTGATCGATGAGGCAAATTGTCGGAAGGCGCCTGCATTTTGCACGGCCTCGGCTTTGTAAAAAGATGGGCAGAGTTGTGCTGCATGCGCAACCTCGCCGCAATTGCCGCAAGCGACGCAGGTTTCATCAACATTGGCGACCGGCGTTTCTTTCAGCGGGTCCGCACTTTGCTTGAGCGTCAAAGACGGACAGCCGCTGAGCCGCATGCAGGAGTGATCTCCAGTGCAAACCTCTTCATCGACGCCGAACTTTTCATGAATAACCCGCTGGCCAGCCTTAAGGGCTGCGGCCTTAGCAGGTTTCTCCCGGCGTTGGCGGGCCAGCATGCATTCATTATTGGAGAGCACGACCCGAAGTCCTTCGCCCCGTGCATCCATCGCTTCGCGGAGGACATCGATGGTGTTTTCCAAGCTGTAGGAATCGACATGCTTGATCCATTTTACGCCAATACCTTTCAGCGCGCTCTCAATTGAGAGGAGGGATTCGATGCCTCTTGGCGTTGCGCCGGTTGAGGGCACTTTGTGCTGACCGGTTGCCGCAGCATAGCCGTTATCCAAAATCACCAGGACAGCATCGTATTTGTTCCATTGCGTGTTAACGACGCCGGAGGTGAAGCCGTTGTGCCAGAAGCCACCGTCGCCCATGACGGCGACATTGGGCTGATCGAGCGCCGGGCCAATGGCTCCAGAACTCGCCAGGCTCAAACCATAGCCCAAGACCGTGTTGCCGACATTAAAGGGCGGCAGCGAGCCAAACAGATTGCAGCCGATATCCATCGAGATATGAAATTTACCGCGCTCTTTCATCAAGAGCTTCAAGGCTGTCATTACAGGGCGCTCAGGACAGCCCGTGCAAAATGACGGTGGGCGCGGCGGCATCGGGCCAGGGAGATAGGATTGCGCTTCTTTGGTCTTGGCAACAATATCAGCGTTTAAATCGAGCGCGCGCTTACTGACTTCGGGTGTGCCTTCTTCAGCAAGATATTGCGCGACACCTTCACGGACGACGTTTGAGACATATTCTCCGGCCATCGGCAGCATGTCTTTGCCATGAACGCGGCATTTTATCTGGTTGGTGTGGGCGATCTCGGCGATCTGTGTCTCGATGAAGTTCGGATTGCCTTCCTCGACGATGAGGACGCTGTCTTTGCCGCTCATGAACTGGATTACTTCATGGTTCACCAACGGGTAAACCATGTTCATGCAGTAAATTGAAATGTCGCTATTACCAAAGGCATCCGCTGCACCCAATCGGCGGAGGGCGCGGAGCACGACGGTATAGGTGCCGCCTTGGGTGATGATGCCGACCTTCTCATTGGTGCTATTGCCGGCAAACAGCTCATTGATGCTGTGTTCCTTGGCATAGTTTACCGCGGCTGGCAGGCGTTCTTCAAACTTGGCGACTTCGTGTTGATAGGACGCTGGCGGCAGCACGATCTTTGTGACATCGTATTTTTGCTCAGGAATTGGGTTATTGGCATTGAACTCGGCAATTTTGTTGTCTTTGGCGGTAAAGCTGCCGGTTAAATGACAGGCCCGAATGCGCATATTTAAAAACACCGGCATGTTCGATGCTTCTGAAATACCAAAGCAATGCTCGGTCAATTCGACCATGCGCGCCATATCGTAGCGGGGGTCTATTAGCGGAATGGCAGATTTCATGGCGAAGGTATATGTCCGCTCCTGCATGATCGACGAGCCTTCACCGTAATCATCGCCGAGAATAATCAGCGAGCCACCCGTGACACCGGTTGAGGCGAGATTGGAAAGCGCATCGGACGCAACATTGGTGCCGACGACGGATTTCCAAGTGACGGCACCTCGCATCGGATAATGGATTGACGCGCTGAGTAGCGATGCCGCTCCTGCTTCAGAGGCCGATTGCTCATAGGTGATCCCCATGGGCTCCAATATTTCGTCGCTGGCTTCGGCAAGCACATCGATCAGGTGTGACATCGGTGCGCCCGGATAGCCGCCGACGTAGGAAACACCGGATTGCAGTAGGGCTTTGGTGACAGCCAGGATACCTTCACCATGAAATTCCTCACCCGCGCCGAGGGTCAGTTTCTGAATTTCTTTGGTAAAGGAGCGCTCGCCACTATTTGTGACCCGGGCCAGTGCTGTGCCACCATCCATTAAAATAAATCCTAATTTATACCAATTTCAAATATTGTTTGGTATTCGAACAATATTGCTTAATATATTTGAGGAGCTTGTCCGACACAACATATTTCGTCATAAATTCGTCCTTAATCTCTCCAATATAAAAGGTCTCTAAACCACTGCCATGAGTATTCCGTTTACCACCCGCCGCCGCGTTCTTTGGGGCGACTGTGATCCAGCAGGGGTTATTTATACGCCGCGCGTCTTTCATTATGCGGTTGAGGCCGTTGAAGAGTGGCTGGTTGCGGTGCTGGAACATGACTGGATTTCGCTGCAAGAGAACCTAAAACTCGACACGCCGACGGTAAAAATGGGCTGCGAGTTTAAATATCCGGTTCGTTGTGGAGACTGGGTAGATATCACGCTGACGGTCAAAAAACTTGGTGGGGCCTCGATCAATTATGTTATAGACGGCTATAATGCTGATGGTCGCCACTGTTTTGAGGTCGAGCAAATCTCGTGTTTTGTTGATGCTGATAAATTTGAGCCCATCCGTGTCTCCGGCGAGATTAGAGAGAAAATAGAAGCCTATCAGGCTGCGTGTGAAATTAAATCTAACGACTAAAGGAAACGAAGTATGAGCAAAGAAGCGTTCCAAGAATTGGTTCAAAATGTCACTTCGGCGATTGCCGGAAAATCCTTGGATAAAGCCTTGGCGGCTGAGTTGAACGAGAATTTCCCAGCCGGTAGTGACGCCGTTAAAAATATACAATCGGCCTGCGAGGCGGCGATTGATGATGGTTGGATGTGCGATCAGGAATATGGCGGCATTAAATTTGGCCGGGTGATCAAAGATCTAGATGGCTTTAGTGTTGATGTCGTTCATATGAAAGACGTTGTCGGCCCGCATCATCGTCACCCCAAGGGTGAGATTGATCTGATTATGCCAATTGAAGGCGCGGCTAAATTTGATAATCATGGAGCAGGCTGGGTCGTCTATGGTCCGGAGACTGCGCATCGTCCGACAGTTACCGATGGCACAGCTGTGGTGCTCTATTTACTTCCAGATGGTGAGATTGAATTTACCGGTCAATAGAATTTGGTGTTCAAATTGGGCTATAGTTTTTCATCAAAATTCAATCGGCTGCATTGTTATTATTGCAACAGCACTTATTTCGAACTAAAGTTCGGTAACTTAATAATTTAGACTTGAACTAAAATGGTCTTGCACTTATTTCGCCCCAATCGCTGATTAATATCGACGATAAACGAAAATATCGGTGTGAATTAGGCCGGAATTGTACTAAAACTAGGTTAAATAAAACCAAAGGGAGGATATTCGATGTTAAAGAAACTTATATTAGCTGCGCCACTTGCTGCAATGCTCGCCGTGCCGAGCGTTGAAGCTGCGGAAAAAATTAAGGTTGGAATTGTACTAACACTTACGACCCCTGCTTCTATCATGGGCAAGCAAATGAAAGCGGCTTATGAAGTCGCTTATGATCATTTAGGCGGCAAAATGGGTGGCAAAGAACTCGAGCTGATTTTTGAAGATGATGGTCTCAAGCCAAATATCGGGAAACAAAAAACCGAAAAATTAGTCAAGAAAGACAAAGTTGATTTCTTGACCGGTTATATTTGGTCTCACGTTTTGGGTGCTTCTGCTCCTGTTGCTTTGAAAGCTGGAAAAATCTTCGTCAGCGCCAATGCCGGACATTCACTCTATGCCGGTAAAAAATGCCATAAAAACTTTTTCAATGCAGCCTGGGAAAATAGTCAAAACTCTATGGCCATGGGTACTATGCTCAACCAGAGAGGTGTGAAAAATCTTTACATTTTGTCTCTGAACTATGCCGCCGGCAAACAAATGGTTACCGGTGTTGAGCGCACGTTTAAAGGCAATGTCGTTGGTAAAGATTTGGTGCCAACGAGCCATAAAGATTGGTCCGCCGGAAT
>Ga0233428_1002197_pt1 | contig 19031 bp, 20 predicted proteins | sample SI_118_April2016_4_FD_179890 | JGI IMG/M metagenome (GOLD analysis project Ga0233428, IMG submission 179890) | Seawater microbial communities from Saanich Inlet, British Columbia, Canada - SI_118_April2016_120_MG | ecosystem: Environmental > Aquatic > Marine > Inlet | place: Canada: British... | reverse complement strand
GCGTGCGTCTTCCGATATTGCTCGTTATGAAAAACTCGACCGCCTGCGGCAGGTCGCGTTGGTTCGATCGGTTCGGGCACGCTCTCATGTGCTCCTGCACAGGCGCGGTGTACGACTTCGCCCGAACACGCGCCGACATTGTCCGAACCACAGCATGTGCACCCGCTGCGGGGCGGTACCGACACGCCCAACGTCGTGTATGGCGTCTCAACCATGCCGGTGCACGGGTTGTGCACCGCGTTTGTGACGTTTTCTGCGCTAAAACGCGGTCTGGGGGCGTCCTAACGGGCGAATCCTGGTTTGTCTGCGGTTTGTACGCGTACTGCCTGCTAACGGCCTGCTAAATGAAATCGGGGTCTCGATGCCGTATGGGCGCGTTGGCGCGCCGAAATGTGAGACAGGTATGAGACCGTTGATGGTCGACGTAGCGACCTTAGTGATACGGGCCGTCGCTTCGTATGTCGGAGCCTACGGTGGGGTCGATCTGCCGGAATGCATGTTCCGGTAATCCTGTATCTTGACGACCTTCAGATCTTGCATGGGTTTCCCTAGTCAGGGACGCTTGACCGGGGAATAAGGGGAGGGTGAATCTGGGATAATCCATGGGCCTCGAGCCCGGTAATCCGATGAGATCCCCTCCCTAACTCTGGAACAGAGAGACCGAACGGTATCGAAGGTCGCCCACGGGACGCGGAGGCAAGCCGCAACCGCTGTCCCGCAGGATGAACCTGAATCCACAGGATTGGTCCAGGACCAGAGCTAGCAACAGGGAGTCGCGTCATGCCAGCCACGACCCACAACAGCACACGGGCCGCTCTTGGGATCGACATTGCGAAGAAGACCTTCGACGCTGCGCTGCTGCAAGGCGCGAAGCTGAGCGTCGGTCACTTCAACAACGACGCCAAGGGATTCGTGAAGTTCAGCCGGTGGGTAGACGATCAGGGTGTCGACCAGTTCCACGCCTGCATGGAGTCCACCGGCGTGTACTGGGAGCCACTGGCGGTCCACCTACACCAGGCACAGCAGCGTGTCAGCGTTGTCAATCCACTCCGCATCCACGGCTTCGCCAGGACCGAACTCTCCAGGAACAAGACGGATCGTGAGGACGCAGCACGCATCGCACGGTTCTGTCATCTTCACGCGCCACTTCCCTGGCAGCCACTTCCTGCGGAGAAGCGCAAGCTACGTGACCTGACACGCCATCTCCAAGCGGTGCAGAAGGCGAAGCACCAGCAGTCCAACAGACTCGAAGGCACGCCACCCGAATGGCTTCAACAGTCGATCGAGCGCACACTCGCCCACTTCGACGAGGAGATAGGGCTGCTGTGGGAGGAGATCCGCGCGCACATTGATCGGCATCCCCAGCTGAAGCGTCAGCGGGAACTCCTCGAGACGATTCCGGCGATTGGAGAGATCACGGCGACCTTGCTCCTGGCGGAGCTGCCAGACGTCGAGCGCTTCACAAGCGCTCGCCAGGTCGCCGCGTTTGCCGGGCTGACGCCCAAGCATCGACAGTCTGGGTCGTCTGTGCGTGGGCAGGCCAGGCTATCGAAGATGGGTCAGGCGCGGATCCGTCGCGCGCTCTACATGCCAGCGGTCGTGGCTCGTAGGTTCAACCCCGTCATCAAGGCATTCTCTCAACGGCTCGAGGGGCGGGGGAAGTGTCCCATGGTCATCATCGGCGCGGCCATGCGGAAGCTGCTACACATCGTCTACGGAGTGCTGAAGTCGGGCAAGCCGTTTGATCCAGAACACGCCTAGACAGCGAAGGGGCAAGACGGTATCAGATTATGTCAACCAGATCCGCGAGCACGAATGTGGGCCTTTGACCCTCCGACGCACCGCGTCATAGGACGCAAGTATGCGCCCCGTAAGTGGACTTCGGTCTCCCGACACTAGACGGAAGACATCTTCTCCTGAATGCCACCATCGGCTATAAACGGAGGCTCAGAGCGCGCCGATGTTCGACGAGGCGCGCTTTCGAGACATCAGGAGGACATCCATGCTGTGGGGCTATGCCAACGGCTGGTTCCCCGAGTACCTGACAGCGGACGACGACCCGCTCTACGCCAAGCTGAAGTTCCTGCTGAAGCATGGCTTCCGCGAGATGCCCTTGCCACTGGCAGAGGTCGTCTCGATGGACGAAGCACGCAGGGACCAGTTCGGTCAGTTCCTGGCCGATCACGACCTGCATGTGACGCCGCAGGTTGCGTATGACTATGTCTGCGCGGACGCCGAGGAAGCCAAACGGAACCAGGACTACATCGCCAAAGGCCTCCGGGCACACTCACCGTTGCTTCGGAACTGGTCCGTGTTCACGATGGCCGGCGCGGGTCGCCGATTCGACAGAAACCTCGCGCCAGAGGAGAAACTTCGGCGCCTATCAGAGCGCCTCGCTCCGCTCGCCGCGGTCTGTCACGACCTGGGGACGCCGCTGGCCATCAATAATCAGGGCGATTTCTACATGGCCGACTTCGTGGCGCTATGCGAAAGCACGCCACACCTCTACCTGCATGTCGACACGTCGAACATCTTCTGGGCTGGCGAGCCAATCTTCCCGGCATTTGAGTTAGCGGCCCCCTTCACTGTGGGAACGCATTGGCGAGATGAGATTTGCGTGCTCGGGAGTAGACAACCCCGAGGAGTGATGCTGGAGAACTGTGTGACCGGAGAAGGCGATGTGCCCCTTCGACGCTGCTTCGACGTGCTTCGGGAGAAGGCTCCCGACCCCAATCGCTTGGTTATGGAATTAGAGCTCTTCCCACCGACGGGCGTCGACCGTCTCGACGCGATCGACGCTGCTGTCTCTTACCTGAGAACGCTGCCAGGAGTTGAGCTATGACCGCTTTACATCCGCGACTGCGGGTCGCCATCGTCGGATGCGGAGGAATCGGCAAGACCCACGCAGAGAGCATCGAATACGCGACGGCGGTGGAACTCGTCGGTCTGTGCGATCTCGACAGGCAGGTGGCCGACGCGCTCGCCCGCGCGTATGACCAAGATTCTGTGTATACCGATGTCAGCCGGATGCTTACCGAGCTCCATCCGGACATCGTCGCCCTCGGTGCACCCACGTCTGCGCACGCGCCTCTCACCGTGCAGGTCGCTCAGGCAGGCGTGAAGGGCATCCTGTGCGAGAAGCCGATGGCGAAGAACCTGGCGGAAGCGCGACGCATGATCGATGCCTGCCGCGAGAGTGGAACGCACCTGATCGTGAACCACCAGCGGCGGACAACTCGCCCCCTGCGAAGGATGCGAGAGCTCATCGCCGAGGGCGCCATCGGAGACATCACGCTCATACGGGCGAGTTGTGCCGGCGATGTCCTGACCGACGGGACCCACGCCATTGATTCGATGCGCTTCCTAGCCGGCGACGTACCGGTCGAGTGGGTATTCGGCAGCGTATATCGGACACGCGTGGATCCAGACCAACCGTTAGGCAAAGGCTGCGTGGACGTGGGCGGCTGGAGGTACCGGCACGGATGTCCCATCGAGAACGGCGCCTTCGCGTTGTGGCAGTTTGCCGATGGCATTCGAGCGGAACTGCTGTGTGGTGAGCTTCGCGTCCCCGGGAGGGGTTATCAGGACTATATGGTGTTTGGCGACGCTGGCGAGCTATGGCGCCCCGGGGATGCCGGAAACCCCAACCTCCTCATTCGCACCGCCGCTACCAATGGCTGGCAGCCAGTAGACGGATGCGCGGCGGAAGACACCGTCGGCATATTCGCCCGAAACTATGATCGTCTCGCCCGAGACATCAACCGTGGAGCATCGGAGCACCCGCTCACTGCGGAGAACGGCCTGCGAGCGCTGGAGATCATCATGGCGATCTACGAATCGGCACGGCTTCGCGGTCGGGTGCGCCTGCCGCTTACCCAGGACCGCCTGCCAACCGAGATCATGACGAAGGACGGTACATTCTCGGGCGGCGATGTCGATGTGCCGCTCTCCGTTCACTAACAGCGCCGCCGGACTCTTCCGGGTCTGAGAGTGTGTTCCGCCGGAGCTAACAAGATCGCCCCACGCTGTTGCGTCGCTCCGTGGGCGCCCACTACACTGTTCGTAACTCGCGGTGTCCGCTATCGTAGTGAACCAAGGACACAGGCCGCAGCGCCTTCCTGGCGACTTCGACTCATCCCACTCTCCTAAGCCGATCAATCTCGTCATGCGCCCGCAGTATGTCCAACGGCGGAGCGCGTCACGCTTTGTTTGTGCTGACGGAGAGTAGACGATGCGATTTCCTATCGCGCGCCGATTGGGACCTAGACCAAGGACCATCACTGCGCGCTCCCAGGAAAAGAGGGCCATTGCTGCGGTGGAGCATTCTGGCGCCAGCAGCGACCAGAAGTCTCACGACACCCAGGGCAACATACTGAGCGCGGGTCCACGTCCCGACTCACCACGCATCACTTCACGCGAAGCGGCGGAAAGTGTGATCGAGCAGGTCCGTCAAGAGGCTAACCATGACGCCGGACACATGCTACGCACGATCACCTGCTTTCGGCCGCAGGCCGGGGACGTTCTGCAGACGTGAGTCAGCAGGCTGTCTTCTGATAGTCGCGCTTATGGACCATCTCATGCCGTTGAGAACCTGCGCCTCTGGTGCGTGCAGATTTGCCAGCGTGCACCCGCTGAACGTTACATTCCCGACACAGTTCGGCGACGACGGAGTGCTGGTGAACACCGCCTGAGGCCATCCTGAATCCTAAGTGACTCCCTGTCGTCTGTGTCACTGGGTTCCAGCCCGACCGTGTAGGGCATTCCTGGGTCCGCATCAGCAAATCCGGGGTAGCTGCTCACCACTGAGCATGTCGAGTACACGCTCCGCGCCAATCTGCCCGACGACAGTCACCAGACCCTCGTGACGGTCGGTGACTTCGCCGATACGCGAGGCCGGGCCGTCCACGGCGTGTCGCGTCATGATGTCCAACGCGGCGTCAGCGTCTTCCGGCCCGACGATGGCGATGAAGCGCCCCTCGTTCGCCACGTACATGGGATCGAGACCCAAGATCTCGCAGGCGCCGCGCACGTCCTCCAGAACAGGGACGGCGGACTCACGCACCACGACGTGTACCCCACGCGCCTCCGCTATCTCGACCAGAGCGCTGGCAAGTCCTCCACGGGTCAGGTCGCGCATACACCGCACGTCGATGCCCGCTTCAAACAGCGCGAGGACTACGCCCGCGAGGGGCGCACAATCACTCTCGATAGTGGTGTCGAATTCCAACCCCTCACGCACGGTCATCACGGCCATACCGTGCCGTGCAATGTCGCCACTTAGCAGTACTGCGTCGCCAGGTCGCACGGAGGAGGGCGAAATGTCGGCGTCGGTCTCGCGCAGGCCGATCCCAGCGGTGTTGATGAACAGCCCGTCCCCTTTGCCACGGTCCAACACCTTCGTGTCTCCCGTGACAACCTTCACGTTCGCCGCGTCTGCCGCGCGCTTCATATCCTGCGTTACGCGCCACAGGGTCTCCATGGGGAGACCCTCCTCGATGATCATACCAACGCTGAGGTACAGCGGCCGGGCGCCGCACATAGCGAGGTCGTTGACCGTCCCATTCACGGCGAGATATCCGATGCTCCCGCCGGGGAAGAATAGCGGGTCGACGACGTAGGAGTCCGTCGTGAAGGCGAGTCGCGCGCCGCCAATCGTGATCGCCGCGCCGTCGTGTCGGCGCTCGGGCCCGTCCGCGTCGAACGCTGGCGCGAACATCCCCTCGATGAGCGCATTTGTGAGACGGCCGCCGCCGCCGTGGGCAAGCTGCACATGCGAGTGGTCACCGAGAGGACTCGGACACGTGAACCCGTCAGGCATCTCGCGCTCCATTCAGGCTGGATCCGCGACGCGGCGATACCGGTAGTAGGCTGCACAGGCGCCCTCGGATGAGACCATCGTGGCCCCCAGAGGAGCCTCAGGCGTGCAGGCCGTTCCGAAAGCCGCGCACTCGTCGGGCTTCATCACCCCCTGCAACACGAGGCCGCTAACGCATTCCTCCGGTTCCGGGACGGATACGTCGGCGACGTCGAAGCGGCTCCCAGCGTCGAACTGCGCGTAGTCCGGCGCCAGCGCAAACCCGCTTTCGGGGATTTCCCCAAGGCCTCGCCATTTGCGCGCGACGACGCGGAACACCTCGGCGAGGACGCCTTGCGCCGCGACGTTCCCCTCCTGACGCACCGCGCGAGTGTACTGGTTCTCAACGTCGGATCGTCCGCTCTCAAGCTGCTCGACACACATCAGCACCCCATGGAGGATGTCTAACGGCTCGAAGCCCGTCACGACGATCGGCGCGTTGTAGCGCTCGGTAAGGGCCTCGTACTCCGAGTAGCCCATGATCGTGCAGACGTGACCGGCGGCCAGGAAGCCCTGCACCGTATTCGATGGGGAGGAGAGAATCGCTTCCATCGCTGGCGGCACCAGCACGTGCGACACGAGCAGGGAGAAGTTCTCGACCCCCTCTCGCTTCGCCTGATACACAGTCATCGCATTGGCGGGGGCCGTCGTCTCGAAGCCCACGGCGAAGAACACGACCTCGCGGTCTGGATTCTCGCGCGCCAGCCGCAACGCGTCCAGTGGCGAATAGACGATGCGCACGTCCCCGCCGTGGGCCTTCGCTGTCAGCAAATCACGGGCAGACCCCGGGACACGCAACATATCGCCGAAAGAGCAGAAGATAACTTGCGGGATAGCCGCGATTTCGATGGCCTGGTCGATAAGCTCAAGGGGCGTCACGCACACCGGACACCCAGGACCGTGTACCAAGGTGACGTCGTCCGGTATTAGCGTATCGATGCCGAACTTCATGATCGCGTGGGTCTGGCCGCCGCACACCTCCATGATCGTCCACGGTCGGGTGGTGATACGCGCCAGCTCGTCCGCGAGTTGATGGACAGCGTCCGCGTCCCGGTATTCGTCGACGTACTTCACGCGCTTGGGTTCGCCTCCTCGAGCTCGGCTAGCTCGCCGATCTGGCGTAGGTAGTCGAATATCCGCGCCGCTTCGTCCTCATCCACAGTGCTGATGGCAAAGCCCGCATGCACGATCACGTAGTCCCCTACGATCGCTTCTGGCACATAGCCCAGGTGGGCCTCCTTGACGGCTCCTCCAAACGTCACCTTGCCCACCCGCAACAGGCCGTCACCCTGAATGGTTTCGATCCTGCCCGGCACGCCAAGACACATCAGCCGCCCTCTGTTCGTACGATTCCCGCAATGAGCTGTCCGAGCGCCACGCCGCCGTCGTTAGGTGGCACACGGCGGTGCCAGTGCGGCCGTAGTCCAGCGCCTTCGAGCCCGTCGATGACACGTTCCGCCAGATACGCGTTTTGGAAGCATCCCCCGGTCAGCGCCACGTCCTCGATGCCGACGGCTTTTGCGACCGCGACGATGGATGCTGCCAGCGCGTTGTGGAACCGGGCAGCGATGCCTCCTACATCTGGCGAGTCACGGATGTCCCGCACCATCTCCCGGAGCATCGGCGCCCAGTCGATGATACCCGTGCTGGCGTCGTACGCCGTGGGGTACTGGCTGTGTCCAGCGTCGTCGGAGATCGCGTGCTCCAACATCATCGCCGCCTGCCCCTCGAACGACGCCCGCTGTTTCAGACCCACCAGCGAGGCCACGCCGTCGAACAGCCGTCCAGCGCTTGAGACCAACGGGGCGTTTATGTCACGGTCGATAGCGCGTGCAACCACGCGCCTTTCCTGCGCGTCGAACGCCTGTATGGATGGCAGGTCGGTCATTGTGACGGCGTTCTCACCGTAGGCTTCGTAGAGCAAACCAACCGCCGACCGGCGCGGCTCCCGCGCGCCCAGATCGCCGCCCGGCAGACGGAACGTGCGCAGGTGGGCCACGCGGTCGTACCCCTCGCGAGAGGCGACGAGGAACTCACCGCCCCATATGGCTCCATCGTCGCCATAGCCGCTGCCGTCCCAAGCCACGCCAAGTACAGGAGACGATAGGCCGCGCTCCGCGATGCACGCCAGGACATGCGCGTAGTGGTGCTGGACCGCGACGGCCGGAGCGTCGATGGCGGCCGCATATGCCGACGACGCGTAGTCCGGGTGCAGGTCGCGCGCGACCGCCTCCGCCTCGTGTTCGTAGAGCTCGGCGAAGTCCTTGTGCGCGCGACGGTACGCCTCCAACGCCTGCGGCGTGTCCAGAGTGCCGATATGCTGGCTCACGAACGCCTTATCGCCGACCGAGACGGCGATCGTGTTCTTCATGTGCGGCCCGACGGCGAGGACACGTGGCACGCTTCGACCCAGGTCCATCGAGAACGGTGCGTATCCTCTCCCAGCGCGCAGGACCGTCGCCTCGCCGCGGAACACGCGCACTACCGAGTCGTCCACCTGCCGGGCGATGGCGCGGTCGTGCACGAGGAACGCGTCGGCGATGCCACCGAGTCTCTCGACGGCGTCGCGTTCGTCGATGCAGATGGGCTCCTCGCTCAGGTTCCCGCTGGTCGCCACGACCGGGAAGCCTAGATGCTCCATCAGAAGTGTGTGTAGGGGCGTATAGGGCAGCATGACGCCCAGAGTCGGCGCGCCAGGAGCCACCGCGGCCGACAGCGTGCGGGCATCCGCTCGTCGCTCGACCAACGCGATGGGTGCCGCCGGCGAGTCCAGAACCGACGCCTCGGCATCGGTGACGTGGCAGTCGTCCCGCAGTCGCGCTGGCGATGGGTACATGACGGCGAGGGGCTTTTCCTCGCGATGCTTGCGACGCCGGAGGCGTGACACGGCTCCATCGCTACGCGCGTCAACGACGAGATGGAACCCGCCCAGGCCCTTCACGGCGAGGACGGCCCCCTCGCGCACGAGCGCTGCAGCGGCCCGGATGGCTGCACCCTGGGCCGCCTGCACGGAGCCATCCACGTCCCACAGCGACACGGACGGACCGCAGTCCGCACAGGCGTTGGGCTGCGCGTGGAAACGTCGATTCAGCGGATCGCGGTACTCGGCCAGACACACCTCGCACATGGCGAACGCCCGCATGGTGGTGTTGCGGCGGTCGTAGGGGAGGGCCTCGATGATCGAGTAGCGAGGCCCGCAGTTGGTGCAGTTGATGAACGGGTACCTGAATCGCCTATCCGTTGGGTCGATGAGTTCGCGTCGGCAGTCGTCACACATCGCCAGGTCAGGAGAGATGAACGCCGAGATGGAGTCGGCCGCGACGGTGGGGATGATTGCGAAGTCCCCGCTGCTGCCCCCGGACGCGACGCTTTCGCGTCGCAACGAGACGATGCGGGAGGCTGGAGGCGCTTCGTCGACGAGCGCGCGCTCCATGGCGTCCACAGCCGGCGCCGGCGCGCGAGCTTCGACGGTGACGCCTTCCGAGTCGTTCCGCACCCAGCCTGCGATGCCATAGCGGCGCGCGAGCCGATAGACGAACGGCCGGAAGCCGACGCCCTGAACCACGCCCTCAATCCTGAACGTCACGGTAGTCAACGTGTGTCCCTACCGGCGATGCAGCCGCTGTGCGAGGTATTCGTGCCACGCCTCCATACCCTCGCCCGTCACTGCGGACAGTTCGATGACCGCGGCGTCCGGGGCGACGCGGTGGATGCAGTTCAATGCGGCTTCACGGTCGAAACGGGCCGGCTCCGCCATGTCCACCTTAGTGATGACGACGACATCCGCCGTGCGGAACATCGTCGGGTACTTCGCGGGCTTATCCTCGCCCTCCGTCACCGACATCAGGACGACTCGCGCGTCCTCGCCAAGGTCGTAGCCGGCGGGACACACGAGGTTGCCCACGTTTTCGATGATGAGTAGGTCCAACGCATCCAAGTCCAGACGCGGCATGGCGTGCGCGACCATGTCGGCGTCCAGGTGGCAGACAGTTCCGGTCGTAATCTGCACGACGGGCGCCTGCGTGGCGCTGAGGCGCTTCGCGTCGTTGTCCGTCGCCAGATCGCCGACGATGACGCCGGCTTTCATCGTGTCAACTGCGTCCCGCAGCGTCCTCTCAATGAGCGCGGTTTTGCCGGCCCCGGGCGATGACACCATGTTGATCGCGGCAACGCCCTTCTCCATCAGGTGTCCTCGGTTGCGCTCGGCGATACGGTCGTTCTTGCCTAGCAAGGACGCGTGGATGTGGACATGCCGATGATCCTGGTCGCCGTCGTGGGAGTGCTCGCTGTCCGTCGGCGCCCCACTCGACGTGGGAACGCCGTCGACGGCGTAGCTGTCGACGATTCCGCACCCGCAGGTATCACACATGGTTATGTCACCTCCAGGGATGTGAGCTCGAGCTCCATCCCCTGCACGATGTCGGTGCTCAGCGATCCGCACGATGGGCACTCGCGGAAGACGTTCGCCGGCTTGAACTCAGAGGCGCACCCAGCGCAGTGGCATATGGTGGGCGTCACTTCTATATCGAGCGCGGCTCCCTCCGCCATAGTGCCCTCGGTGACCGCCTCGAATGCAAACTCCAAGGCCTCGCGGACAACCCCGGATGACTCCCCGATCCGCACGCGGATCATCCGGATGCGCGTGGCGCCGGCTTCCCTAGCGTGGTGTCCTGCTATGCCGACGGCCTCTTGCATAAGGCCTACCTCGTGCATACGCCTTGTGTCTCCTCGGACGGAGCCAGCGAGCCTGCGAGCAGCCCCTCAACGTGCGCGACGGCGTCCGCGATGCCTGCGAGCGTCGTGGACGATGGGTCGGCCCCGAAATCGAAGCCAAGCGCGGGGACCATCACCATCCATGCGTCCGGTCTGCGACCGTAGAGGGTCTCGGACAGACGCAGCAGCGAATGTGGGCCGCCAACGTGGCCGAGTGGGGGATCCACGCCGTCCCCAGTCACCCGTTCCACACGTGTGATGTCCCCGGGCGTGGCTACGTAGGCGTCTACGAACACGATCCTGTCGGCCCCCGCCACCTGGGTCGCCAGCTCGGGCGTGAGCTGATGGACGCTAAGAATCTCGGCACCCGCCACCGCCCTGCCCGCGACACGGCCGACAACCAGCCGGCCAGCGGCATCGTCCCCGCGTAGGTCGTTGCCGTAGCCGATAACGAGATCCATGAAGTCACCCCCGGCGCGCCTCGTCAAGGACGGCTCCTGCGGCGTCGTGCAGTGTGACGTGCAGAGGCATCTTACCAACGGCGTGTGTGGAGCAGCTCAGGCACGGGTCATAGCACCTCGTGCCGGCCTCAATGCGATTGAGAACACCTTCAGGTATCTCAGGCCCCGTGATGTAGTGCTGCGCGATTTGCAGCACGGTCCGGTTCATGGCGAGGTTGTTGTTGCCTGTGGCTATGATCAGGTCTACGTCCTGCACGATTCCGTGTTCATCCACGCCGTAGCTGTGGAACAGCGTCCCTCGGGGGGCTTCACTGACACCCACTCCCCTGAGGTTGTTGATGCCGGCGTCCACTCTCACGCGCGGGCTCAGCAGGTCCGGGTCGTCCATGAGGCGCTCGGCTCGCTCAATGCACGCCAGGATCTCGACTAGCCGCGCGTAGTGGTACATCAGCGACGACGTCACGACGCCGTTCTTTCCGACGCGGTCGCGATACTCGCGGAGTTCCGCATCTGCTTGGGGCGTCCCCATATGCGTGCAGGTGTTCAGCCGCGCGAGGGGCCCGACACGGAACATCCCCTGAGGGTAGCTTGATGGCTTGTAGTACGGGAACTTCAGGTACGACCAGCTCTCGGCCGCCTCGCCGATGTACTCCTTGTAGTCAGCGGCGTCCAGCCTGTCCGCGACGATGACGCCGTCGCTGTCAACGACGCGGATCTTGCCGTCGTAGTGCTCCCACTCTCCGTCTTCGGCTACCAGCGACATAAACAGGGACTGGAAGTCGCCAAAGACCTGGGATTCCGTCTCGAACTTCTCCAACAACCCCTTGAACAACCCCAGGGCGAGCTCCGCGGTGCCCCGCACTTCTGGAATCCACCCGAGGACGGTCTGTCGGCCCTCCTCGGACAGGGGCTCACGCACGCCGCCCGGCACGGTCCACGCCGGATGCACCTTCTGCCCGCCCAGCAGCGCGATGATCTCCTGCCCGAACTGGCGCAACCGTATGCCCGCACGCGCGACGTCGGGTTCGGCCTCCATGATGCCGAACACGTTGCGCTTCGCCGGGTCGCTGTCCATCCCGAACAGCAAGTCCGGCGAGCTGAGATGGAAGAAGCTGAGGGCGTGCGACTGGATGATCTGACCCAAGTTCATCAACCGCCGCAGCTTCACCGCCGCCGGTGGTGGAGGCACTCCCAGTATCGCGTCCCCCGCCTTGCTGGATGCGAGGAGATGGCTCACCGGGCAGATGCCGCAGATGCGGGCCGTGATGCCAGCCATCTCGCTAAGGGGTCGACCTTCGCAGAACTTCTCGAAGCCACGGAATTCGGCGATGTGGAACCGCGCGTCGCTCACCTGTCCCTCGTCGTCCAGGTGGATGGTGATCTTCGCGTGACCCTCTAGGCGGGTCACAGGCTCGATGGTGATGGTCTCAGCCATTGTCGCTCTCCACTCAAACGCGAGGTCAGCCGAATTTCAGCAACTCACGACCCACGAGGCGGGGTTCCTCGCCCGCAACAAGCTGTTCCAGCACCGCCCGGATGCGATCCGCAGGCGGCGGGCAGCCAGGTAGGTGTATGTCCACGTCTATCACCTGGTGCAGAGGCCTTACGCGGTCGAGCAGCACGGGCAGCGCGGGGTCATCGGGTATCTGCGGTTGGATGTCCGCCAGCTCGATGTACGACCGTTCGAGCACGACGTCCTTTCCGCCGAGGGGGTTCCGCATCGCGGGCACGTTCGCGGTGACCGCACAGTCGCCGAAGGCGATGACGACCTTCGTGCGCTCCCGGATGATCCGCGCCTTCGCGACGTGTTCGTCCGCGCACATCGCGCCCTCGACGAGAACTACGTCGACCCCTTCGGGATACTCCTTCACATCAACCACCGGGCTGTAGACGATGTCCACGTGCTTGACCAACTCGAACAGCCATTCGTCCAGGTCGAGAAACGACATGTGGCATCCCGCGCAGCCGCCGAACCACTCCGTCGCGACAGCTATCTTACCCATTCGTTTTTCCCTCGCGCGCGGGTTAGGAAGGCCAGCGTCGAGCGGTCCTTCTCCATCTCCGCAGTCGCCGCGCCCCGTGTGAACAGGGCCCCTGTGGGGCATGCCATGACGCACTTCCCGCAGGACGTGCAGCTATCCGCAGACCCCCAAGGCACGTTGAGATCGGAGATGACACGACTGCTTGTGCCTCGACCCATGACGTCCCACGTGTGGGCGCCCTCGATCTCGTCACAGACGCGCACGCACCGCGAACAGAGAACACAGCGGTTGTGGTCGAGTGTGAAGCGGTCGTGTGTGGCGTCTACATCGCAGTCGGGGTACAGGTACTCGTAAGGGACATGGTCCATGCCGACATCAATGGCTAGGTCCTGCAATTCACAGTGGCCGTTGGCGACGCAGACGGAACACACGTGGTTCCGCTCCGAGAACAACAGTTCCACGATGGTGCGGCGGTAGCCCCGAAGCCGCTCCGTTTCACTCTGGACGACCATGCCCTCGCGCACGGGCGTCATGCACGCGGGCTGGAGCTTCCGCTCGCCCACGACTTCGACGAGACAGACGCGACATGCTCCCACGTCTCCGACGCCGTCGACGTGGCACAGGGTCGGGATGTGGATGTCCGCGTTCGCAGCGGCCTCCAAGACCGTGACGCCCTCTTGCGCGCTGGTCAGTTCGTCGTTAATCGTCAGCGTTACTACAGCCATGGTGGGCGCCTCTAAACATAGGTGTGCCGCGCTACTTGGTGATCGCGGCCTCGTATTCCTCTGGGAAGTGGCGTAGTGTGCTCAGCACGGGGTTCGGGGCAGTTTGCCCCAACCCACACAGGCTGGTGTGGCGAACCACGTCGCTGAGGTGTTCGAGAGCAGCGACATCCGCCGCCGTTCCGTTCCCGCTCGTCAGCTTCGCGAGCAACCTATGTAGTTGCACAGTCCCAATTCGGCAGGGAGCGCACTTGCCGCACGACTCCTCCATGCAGAACTCCATGAAGAAGCGAGCGACGTCGATCATGCTGTCCTGATCGTCCATCACAATCATGCCGCCTGAGCCCATGATGGACCCGATTTCCGCCAGAGACTCGTAGTCCACCGGCGTGTCCAACGCCGACGCGGGGATGCAGCCACCTGAGGGACCGCCCGTCTGCACGGCCTTCACCTGCCGTTCGTCCGGGGTGCCACCGGCCATGTCGATGACGATCTCCTGTAGGGTCGTTCCCATGGGCACCTCAATGAGCCCCGTGTGTCGGACCTTACCTGCCAAAGCAAAGACCTTCGTGCCCTTGCTCTTCTCGGTGCCGATGCTCGCGAACCAGTCGGTGCCCTCACGCACGATTGGCACGATGTTCGCGAACGTCTCGACGTTGTTGATGAGTGTGGGACTGCCCCATATACCCGATTCCGCCGGGAACGGCGGTCGGGGCCGGGGAGTGCCTCGCTGCCCCTCAATCGAAGCGATCAGCGCCGTCTCCTCCCCGCAGACGAACGCGCCCGCTCCAACGCGGATGTCGATCCGAAAGTCGAAGAACGACTCAAACACCTGCGTTCCAAGAACTCCGAGCCGCCGAGCCTGGCGTATCGCCCGCGTGAGGCGCTTGATCGCAAGCGGGTACTCGCCGCGCACATACACGTATCCCTGCGTGGCCCCGACGGCGTAAGCCGAGATCGCCATCCCCTCCAGCACTCGGTGGGGGTCGCTCTCGAGGACGCTACGGTCCATGAACGCCCCTGGATCGCCTTCGTCGGCGTTGCACACGACGTATTTCTGCGCCGCCTCCTGCTTCGCAACGGTCGCCCATTTGACCCCGGTCGGGAAGCCCGCGCCGCCCCGACCCCGCAGGCCGCTGCGCGTCACTTCGTCGACGACCTCGTTGGGGGTCATCTCATGCACGACGTGGTAAAGAGACTCGTATCCCCCGGCGGCGACGTATGATTCGATGCGTTCTGGCTCGACCTTCCCGCTGTTCTCCAGCACGATTCCCTCCTGCCCGGCGAAGAAGGGGTGGTCTGGGTCGACCGTGTCCACTTCCGCGTCTCCCCCGTTCAGCGCGCCGACAATGGACGCCGCGTGCTCTGGAGCGACGTTGCGGTACAGCGTTGCCTCGCCGTCAGGTTGCGTGACGGACACCAGCGGCCCCTCGCTACACAGTCGCAGGCAGCCGACTGCGCATGCCCGGACGTCGCTGTTAGGGTCGGCGTCCACCGCCGCTGCCGTGAGGCTATCGTGCACAGCCTGAGAGTTCGAGGAGAGGCATCCAGACGCCACACACGTGTGGATATGAGTGCCGCCATTCGCCCGGCGTTCGCCCGTGGCCATCTCGTGCAGAGCTGGCAGATTCATGCCAACAAGCCCTTCATCTTTTCAACTACGGTATCAACACTCTGGTCGCCGGCTACCGTCCCGTCGAACACGACTGCGGGCGCGATGCCGCAGGAACCCAAGCAGCGCGCCGTGAGCACGGACAGGCGGTTGTCCGCCGACGTGGACCCAGCGCTCACGCCGGTTTCCTCCTCCACGGCCGCGAGGATGCCCATCGCTCCCTTGACGTAGCAGGCGGTCCCTGTGCAGACAACGCAGGTGTGCTCGCCCTGCGGTTTGAGCGTGAAGAAGCGGTAGAACGTCGCCACGCCGAACACACGGCTTGGAGCCGCCTTCAGGCTGTGAGCGATGTAGAGCAGCAGGTCCATGTCCAAGTAGCCGAACGCTTCCTGAGCGGTGTGCAGCACCTCGATCAGCGCGTCAGACCGATACTGATGCCGCTTCATGGTCGCTTCAACGATACGGAAGCGACTGTCGCCGCTTGGGTGGCCTTCCGCCTCCGCCGTCCTTGCGTTGCCCGCAGCGTTCATATGTGGCTCCTATGTTCGAGGCACCGCGACATACACGCCTGGTACTCCGGTGAATAGCGGCACGGACAGAACTCTAAACCGATACAGAGCAAAGCCGGAAGCACTTGGTCCGGACTACCCACTCACATGTCTGGTGTCCGTACCAACGATAGCCTACGAGACACTGATGTTCTGGATCGGCGCAGTTCTGATCCTCTACCGAGATGTCTATGCGGCCCCGCTCTCTAGAGAGCTATGCGGTCATACTCGCCATCGACCATTGCACTCCGTCGCGCACAACGTTGCTCTGAGCGCGAGCGCGTCCCAGTCTGCATAGAGCACAACTACCCATGACCTCTCAATAGCGTGTCGCAGAGGGCTGGCGTAGGGTCCATAGAACCGGTGCCAAACACGCGGACTTCGGCGAAATCATGCCACGTGCCGATAGACCGGGCCATCTACTCGTAGGGACTGGGACGAGATTGCGCACCTGCTGAATCAGCGCGCCGAATGGCGCTGCGAGCACCGCACGCGACGATGCCAACGCCCCGGGAGAGCCGTTCACGGAGGGTCGGCACGTTCTGACGGTGGAGCATTTGGACGACGGTCGCACGAACATCTTCCAGTCGCGCGGTTCGCGCGCAAACACGCCCCCGGGGCGCCCGCGCAGCGCGATGTCAGCAGCCATCGCCAGCACGCCCACGGCGAACGGAGGCATCGCCTCGGTCACCCAGAGCAGCGCCGCCGTCACGAGTATCTGCAGCGTCACCCGCGGAGCAGGCGGCATGCCCGAGAACGTGGGAAGGTGTGCCGCGGCGAACCCAACGAAGACGCAAGCGACGGTCAGCAGCGAGGCGCGATCCGGCCGGAAGCCACCGAGGCCGAGCACCTTCCGGATTTCGGTTCTGGCATCCCGCATCTACTTTGCACCCTGTCGTGCGCGGCTGTCGACTGGACTGCGGGGGATAGGGCCCGGGATTTTCCAGGTCACGGTACCAGAACTGACTCCTCCCGTTAATGTCGGACCCAAGATAGCGTTACGGGTCTCGCGACGCAACGCAAACGCATCCGTTGGCTCGGCACGCAGGGCTCGACCGTCCTAGATCCCACGATGCCGCGCATACGCCACAGACTCATGCCGACGGCACCTCCGTCGTCCGTGGGACGGATTCATCGAGACTAGCGCGGTGGCGCTTGTCTCCCCGGGCAGGGATATGGATCTGTCCAATGGGTCTGGGTACTCGCCACCATGCGGCGGCGGCCGTGACGAAACGCACCCAGGCCCAGCCATCGTCACGTCGGTGACGGACAGCAACGTCCGAGTGTTCACCGGCGGCCCCATCGTGCTACGGCTAGACCCAACCGTCACGCACGAGTCGCACGTCACGGTGGGCTAGACGGGCCTGGATGCGCTTTATAAAAGGCCGACATAACGCACGGCTCCATCAGATCCCACGCAACGTCCTGGCGCGACTAACCGCGTCCACTGCGATCATGTAAGCCGCAAGTCGGGCGCTGACCTTTTCGCGGGAGGCGACTTCCCGGACTTGCTCGCAAGCGGCGTTCATGCGCGCATGCAGTTCCTTGTGGATATGGTCCTCGTCCCATGGGAACTGCTGAAGGTTCTGGACCCATTCGAAGTAGGACACCGTGACGCCGCCTGCGTTGGCGAGGATGTCCGGCACGATCACGACGCCATTCTCCTCGAGAATTGGATCTACTGCGGGGACCACAGGTGAATTCGCGGCCTCTACCACCAATCTGGCTCGGATACGCGCCGCGTTACCTGCGTGGATGACGTGACCCACAGCAGCCGGGATCAGCACCTCGCAATCCAGCTCAAGCAGTTCCGCGTTGGATATCGCGCGACCCGTGGCCGCCGAACGCCCGGCCAAGGGCATATGACCGCTGCCCTGCTCGCGGAGCGCTGGAACGTCCAGCCCGTCAGGATCGTGTACAGCGCCGTGGACGTCGCTCACGGCAACGACGCGACATCCCGCGTCGTGTAGGAACTGTGCCGCAAATGACCCGACGTTGCCGAAGCCCTGTATCGCGACACGCGCCCGGTCTTCGGCCAACCCGATGGCCCGCATGGCGTCCTGAGCGGTGATGGATACCCCCTCACCTGTGGCGGCTTCGCGACATCGGGAGCCGCCCAACTCTATCGGTTTGCCGGTGACGATCGACGGCGTGTGCCCGTATCGCTTGCCGTACTCATCCATCATCCACGCCATGACCTGTGAATTGGTGTTCAGATCGGGCGCAGGAATGTCTCGATTGGGACCGAGGATGAGCCAGATCCGTTGAGTGAATCTGCGCGTCAGCCGCTCCAGTTCGGCTGCGGACAGAGAGCGCGCATCGCATGCTACACCGCCCTTGGCGCCCCCGAAGGGCACGTCGACAAGGGCCGTCTTCCAAGTCATCAGGGACGCCAGAGCGCGCACCTCGTCGAGATTCACCTCGTGGTGGTAGCGTATGCCTCCCTTGTAAGGCCCCCTCGCGGCGTCGTGCTGGACGCGATAGCCCTGGAAAACCTCGAGACTGCCGTCGTCCCTGTAGATAGGTACCTCGACCTGCAACTCACGGTAGGGCATCTTCAGAAGGTGTCTCATCCCCCCGTCTAGGCCGAGTCGGTCCGCCGCCTGATCGAACATGTAATTCACGCCCTCGAACGGGGACATAGTCTGCTGATGGCGTCGCGTCATTATCGTGGTCTCTACGCTGTGTGAACCGGTCGTCTACCCCGGCGCATTGGTTGGCGACGACAGACACTCTGACGCATTATGCTGAAGGTAGCCCCGTTCGGTGCCAGTCGCAGGGGAACGCAAGATGCAGCGCAATAGTGCCGCCAGTTCTGCGGCCATTGTCCTGATCGCAGCAGTGATCGTCGGCATACTCGTCGGCTACTACGTGTCCTCCCGCCACCGCCACCCGAACCAAGAGGACGGCGTCATCGAGCAGCCTATCGAGGATAGGACAGCGCTTGCGCGCCGTCTAGATTCCCGCAACTCACGAATGCGCACGCCGCGGTTATGGCTGGCGTTCACGATCACATTCCTTGCCGTCGAGGCGGTTGGTAAGGTGTGGCTGACACGGCGGCCATCTGGTGAAGGTAAGCAACTCACGGCGATGGCGGACGTCGTCAAGGTTCGACGCGGCGCAGGCAAAGACGGCCTAC
>Ga0233428_1002196_pt1 | contig 19031 bp, 14 predicted proteins | sample SI_118_April2016_4_FD_179890 | JGI IMG/M metagenome (GOLD analysis project Ga0233428, IMG submission 179890) | Seawater microbial communities from Saanich Inlet, British Columbia, Canada - SI_118_April2016_120_MG | ecosystem: Environmental > Aquatic > Marine > Inlet | place: Canada: British... | reverse complement strand
AGGCAAAGCACCGCTAGTTTTGGTAGGACACCATCAAGCCTGAGAGATGTTCAAGCAGGCTCCGCTTCTCCTCTACCTTCTCCTTCCGCAGCCGCAGCTGCAGCTGTTGGTGGGTCTGCTGCAAGGCATCTGTGCACTGTTGGTAATTTTCTTTAATCTGCTTTCTACTCATCTGACAGCTTTCCATGCCAAAGCGAACTAGCCCTGCATAATCCCACCACTTTTTGCTCCCTAACAGGGTCAGTGCAGGGATGTCGTTCCTGATATAGGCGGTTGTACTGACCACATCGTAGGCCGGTGCGATCCGAACAGAGCTGGCATCTTTGTAGATGACTCCAAAGTTCATCAAGTGTGCATCACCATTTTGCAGACAGGTATTGAGGACTACCATTTTAAAGAGCTGCCGGAGTGATTCGGCCTTGTTGGGCGGGGAGGTGAAGATCTTGATGCTTTTTGCGATCTGTTCATAACTGCCTTGGTATTTATGATCTCGCTGTTTGGCCTGCAGTACGCACATATCCTCAAAGCCCAATGTTGTTCCATCTTCCGCAATATCGAACCGTTTCATGATAAACAGCCGATCATCATCTGAGAGGTAAAATGGCGGCACATCGATATCCGCAAGCCTGAATGCCTGCATACAGTAGTACTCGTTCAGTGCAAGTTGTGGATAGTCTTCCCCCCAGCTTTTTACAATATAGTGGCCTAACTTGAGTGTTGCTTTCTCCTGTAACTGAGCCAGCACCTTGGGCTGTACACCACTGACTGCCGACTGCAGTGCGAACCGCTCCACCAGCTCACCAAAAAGCTCCCCGCTCTCTGGATGCAACAGCTGATCAAGCCTCAGCAGGGGCCGGCCAGTGTGCAGTTTTTCACGATAATGAACCCGACCCTCGACTCCGGGTGCCAGTATATGCAGCAGACCGAGATCATCGGTTGCAACGAGTTTAGCAAAATGCTTTTTAATGACTGCCAGCAGATAGCCTTCCGGCAGGCTCATCTCAAAAAACGGATGCAGCTGAGGATGAACATACCCCTTGGCTCGCACCGGCATCGTTAGGGAGATGAACTGTTCCGGGGAGGTATTCTCTGAGTAGTTGAAGAGAAACTCACCCTCCTCTTTCAGCAATATTCCGGACTGCTGCCCCTCCACAAACACCTGAAGGGGATCAGTCACCTCTCAACTCCTCCAGTGTTGGAAATGGGGATTGCTCCCGAACTACCAGTTCATACCCAAGGTAGTCTAATATTTTCATCGCCTTACGAATGCCCACATCGCCTGACCGCCCTTTTTCAAGAGCACTGATGGTTGCACGTGAAATCCCCAGGTGATCGGAGAGTATCTGCTGGGAGCAGTTTTTCCCCCTGCGTGCCTGAGCAATAAATTGTCCTAACTGTTTATAGTCCATAACGCGCAAGCTGATCAAATATAGCCTAAAATACTTTACATATTACACAGATATGGCTATTTGTAAAATATTATGCGCATTTGTCGTCAAGAAAAAGAGAACTCCAGGTTAATTACCCCCAACAGTACTCAGTCCAATACGTGTGATACCAGTCCATCCGCCAGCTTGGGCTCAAACCAGGTGGACTTTGGTGGCATCACCTCGTTGGCATCGGCGACATCCATCAGCGCCTCCATGGTGGTGGGGTAGAGGCTAAAGGCCACGGCCATCTCTCCGGAGTTGACCCGCTTTTCCAATTCAGCCAGGCCACGCATCCCTCCAACAAAATCAACCCGTTCATCACGCCGTGGGTCACTGATCCCCAACAGGGGTTCAATCAGGTTGCTGTGGAGCAGGCTGACATCCAGTGAGGCTACCGGGTCATCTGCGGGCACCCGCTCCGGATGGATGTCGAGACGGTACCACTGTCCATTGAGGTACATCCCAAACTGGGTGGGGTTGGCTGGCCGCACCGCCTCGGCGCTCATCTGCAGATCAAAGGAGGCCGCAGTCTGTGCCAACAGCTCGTCGACGGTAAGGCCGTTGAGGTCCCGCACTACGCGGTTGTAGTCGAGAATTTTCATCTCATCATGGGCAAAGGCGACCGAGAGGAACTGTTTTGCACTCTCTGCCGGGTGCTCTTTCTCCACCCGCGAGGCGGAGGCAGAACGGTGGTGACCATCCGCAATGTAGAGGGCCTCCATTGCGTCAAAGAGTCCGTTCAGCTCGCTGATCTGTGCATCACTGTCTACCACCCAGAGGGTATGGCCAATTCCGTCATCTGCGGTGAGATCATAGAGCGGCTCAGCAGCAGTCACCTCATCAATGATCGCCTTTACCCCATCGTTGGCACGATAGGTGAGTAGTACCGGGCCTGTCTGGGCATTCAGTGCGGTGATTTGGCGCACCCGGTCATCCTCTTTCATCGGACGGGTAAACTCATGTTTACGCACCCGGTTGATATCATAGGCAGCGACCGAGGCACCGAAGACCAACCCGGTCTGGATATGCCCCTCCCAGCGCAACCGGTAGATGTAGTAGCAGGGCTTCTGTTCACGAATCAATACCCCTCCATCGATCAGCCGCTGCAGGTTCTCTGCCCCTTTCTGGTAGACCGCGGGGTCGTAGGGGTCGGTCCCCTCCGGCAGGTCAATCTCTGGTTTGGAAATATGGAGAAAGCTGTTGGGGCGACCCTCGGCACGGATCCGTGCCTCGGCGGTGTTGAGTACATCATAGGGGGGGGCTACCACCTCTTCTGCACGTTCAGGGGCGGGACGGAGTGCTCGGATGGGGGTTACCAGCATGTTGTTAGATCCTATTGTTCAGTTTTGTTGATGAGAAGCGGATAATCCTAGAATAATTCTAAATTATAAACCAGTGACACGATAACATTATTGCACTCTCTACCCCTCCCCCTGTAGAGTGCACACCATAATGGATAACAGCGACTTCTCTACCCTTCCCCTCTCCCCGTCGATGCTGCATAACCTGGCTGAGCTGGGATACCCGACCATGACCGCGGTGCAGTCTGCCGCCCTGCCCCATATTCTGGAGGGAGAGGATCTTCTGGTACAGGCGAAGACCGGCAGTGGCAAGACGGCCACTTTTGGTATTGGACTGCTGGAGCGACTCCGGGTTGAGCAGGTGGCGCTTCAGGCGCTGATTCTCTGTCCAACCCGGGAGCTGGCGGATCAGGTAGCAAAGGCGTTGCGCCAGCTGGCACGGATGACGGCAAATACAAAAATTCTCACCCTCTCCGGTGGGGTCCCCTTCCATCCGCAACAGAAGTCACTCCAGCACCCTCCTCATATTGTGGTGGGTACCCCTGGCCGAATTCTGAAACATCTCAACAAGAAGAGTCTCTCGCTCCAGACGCTGACGACTCTGGTTCTGGATGAGGCAGACCGGATGCTGGATATGGGGTTTTTTGAGGAGATCAACGCCATTATTCAGGCCGCCCCCTCTAGGCGTCAGACGCTGCTCTTCTCTGCCACCTACCCGCAACAGATTCTGACACTGAGCCGTACCATTCAACGTGATGCGATCTCGGTGCAGACAGGTAGCAGTGAGCCTGCCAACCCGATTCAGGAGCTCTTTTATGAGAGCGCCCCTGATCAGAAGATCTCCACTCTGATCCGGCTGCTGGCTCACTACAGGCCGGATAATGTGGTGATTTTCAGTAACACGAAACAGCAGACCCGGGAGATTTCCGGGCAGCTCAACCGACAGGGGGTTGAGGCTCTGGCACTGCATGGTGATCTTGATCAGCGCCAACGCAACGATGTCTGGACTCAGTTTGCCAATAATAGTTGTCTGGTGTTGGTGGCCACCGATGTAGCCGCACGAGGCCTCGATATCAAGGGGCTGGGAATGGTGGTGAACTATGGCCTGCCCGCCGATGAGACGACCTATATCCACCGCATCGGACGTACCGGAAGAGCCGGTGAGGAGGGGCTGGCGGTGACGTTGATTGCGGGACAAGAGAGTCTGAAAGCTGAACGCTACCAGAGTGAGTCGCGCAGCTTCCGGCTCGCATCACAACTCCCAGCCGCAGATGCTGTCACACTGACCCCGGACTACCGTACCCTGCTGATTGGTGGTGGCAAGAGAGACAAGATGCGCCCCGGTGACATTCTGGGTGCATTGACCCGGGGGGCGGGACTATCCGGCAGTGAGATTGGGCAGATTGATATTCATGATCACCAGAGTTATGTTGCCGTGCAGCGTAAACGAGCTGAGCAGGCCTGCGCCAGACTGGGTGCGGGGAAAATTAAGGGGCGTAAGTTCACGGTTCGGTTGCTGGGGAAAAGTGCCCGGAGTTAACCGTATCGAGAGACTATGGCTACCCCCTCTTCCACAGCGCCCCATCAGCTCTGCATCGCTATTATCTGCTATTACGCAGAGCCCCGGCAGCTTCACTCTCTCTTATCCAGTGTCCATTCCCAGGCAGCCCAGCTGCTGGTGGTCGATAACAGCGCAGCCGATCTCTCTGTACAGCAGGTAACAGAGCCGATCACCCAGCCATTTCCAAACTGTCTCTACCTCCCCCAGACGGAGAACCTTGGGGTTGCGCGTGGTTACAATCTGGCTGCCAAATGGGCGCAACAGCACCACTTCAGCCATATCCTGTTGCTGGATCAGGATTCACTGCCTGACCACGATATGGTTGAGAGGCTGCTATCGGCGGAGGCCACGTTAACCGGGCAGGGGGTCCGGATTGCCACTGTAGCGCCGCGCTACAGCGATGGCCGTGACAAGGATATTCACTCCACTTTTCGACGCTTCAATGGGTTCGCTGTCAAACGGTTCTCTTGTCACTCGACCCGGAATCAGCCGCCGCTCATTGAGGTGGATCAGGCGATCTCATCCGGGTCACTGATCTCGCTGCCTGCACTGGCTCAGATCGGGCCGATGGATGAGGCCTTTTTTATCGATCTGGTGGATACCGAGTGGGTGCTGCGGGCACGCTCGATGGGGTATCTCTCCTATGGGGTTTGTGATGCACATATGCGTCATCAGATTGGTGACCGCTTTATCCATCTGCCAATTATCGGTAGAAACATTGCGATCCACTCACCACTGCGGCTCTACTATCTGGTGCGCAATACTATTTTTCTCTATAAAAAACCCTACACCCCCCGCAGATGGGCTCTTCTTGACGGGGTTAATCTTGTGGTAAAGATAGGGGTCAGTTTTATTATGGCAGACCACCGCTGGAGTCAACTCAGGAGGGTCTGGGAGGGGGTCAGAGATGGCCTTTCTGGTCGTGGGGGAATCCATTCCGAGACAAAAAGGGCTGATACAAAAAAGTAGCTCCCCCTAATGGTCTGCCCCTTCTTTACTCTACATCCACCTCCCGGTAGTCAATAAAACCGCTCTCTTCGCCCTGTTGATCGAGTCGAGTCAGCGCAATCACATAATGTCCCGCTGCGATATTGGTAAAGTTCAGCTCACTCTGTCGACCTTCTACGGTGATATGCCCCACCATCTCCTCTCCCCGGTATCCGTAATAGAAGCGGTAGTTTGCCGCCTCTGGACGCGCAGACCAGTGGATTCGCACTGTGCCTGGGGCCGGGTTGCTGTAGTCGATGCTTTCTGTGTTCTCCAGCAGTTGCGTGGGGGTGCCTTTTATAAAGGGGACAATCAACCCGGTCTGCTGCTGGTTACCCAGATCATCCGTGACCTGCAGGGTGAGTGTATGCTCCCCAGGCTGTAGGGTTGAGATATCTAACCAGGCGGTATGTACCCCGTCTGATCTTGCTGTGTTGCGCTGATGCAGGTTGCCATCAATCAGGATATCGACCTCCATTGCCCCCTGTTCCGGGTCATGGAGCTGATATTGTACCGGCATCATTGAGCGGTATTGAGGCAGAGACATAACCCGCACCTCGTCCAGCTCAAAAGGCCTTGACTCTGGAAACTCCAGTGGATCAATACGCAGATAGCGCACGGCTCCACTCCAGCTACGTTCAGAGGCCGGTTCCCACACGGCCTGGCGCATATCCAGCAGGTAGGTGCTCAACCCCGGATAGAGCAGGATATCATCGGTGGTTAGCCCACTGTCCCAATCATCGCTTTTCCAGGCCACTCGGGCAACGGCCCCTCGGGTCAACTCATTCTGTTGATTGGCATCAAATGGAACCTCCATCGTTACGGATAACAGTGAAAAGATGTCGGCATCCAGTGGTGTCTGATTCTGCTGAAAGAGTAGATAAACCCCTGGATCTCCTTCCGGGTCTGAGGTGGCCGTTGAGTAAGCACTATATCTAGAGCCACTGATCTGCTCTTGTTCGACATGGGCGGTTGAGGGTACATCGGCCCATTCGTTCATATCCCACGTATTCCCCAGCAGAGTGGTTGCATAGTCCTGCCCACTATAGGGGTGTGGGTCGAGCAGCATAATTTCCGCTGCTGCATTAATAATCAGGCTATGCTGTTGATGTAGGGTGATGGCCTCCGTTCCGGCAGAGAGTGTTACCTCATCAAGGTGTACCTCTACCCCATCCAGTGCCCCTCCCAGTGGGTCGATGCGAAGCGAGCGAACCTCTCCCTGCCATGCCGCATATTGAGACAGATCAATCTGTACGCTGTTCCACCCCGCTTGCAGGGGGAAGAAATCACTGTTGGCCGTGAAGGTGACCGGCTGCTCTCCCCAGTAGAGCAGCAGACCCGGCTCCACCCGCGGGATCTCTGACAGGTAGATCCGCAGAGAGAGCTGGCTATAGCGTTGGGTGTCAATCGGCTTGCCCTGGGGCAGGTCGAGCATCAGAAACGGATCTCCGCCCACTGTTGTTCCACTAAAGCTGCCATTTCCAATGGTTGCACTGTTCCACCCTGAGACCCCTCCCCAGTAGAGATCACTGTTCTCCTCCATATCCCAGAGGTTTCCCCTTGAGGTCAGTGCATATTCATTGGGGGCGGGGGTCAGCTGGTATTGCCCTGGAGGAAGGTGGGCAAATGAAAAGCTGTTTTCCTGGTTTTTTGTCACTACGTTAAGGAAGCCATTATTCGGGTTCTGATCATCGTCTATCAGAATCTGATCACTGCTGATATCTGCTAGCTCCATTACCGAACTATTGACCTCTGATAGTCGGGCCCAATCCAGTTTGAAGGCGCTGCACCCCATACAGGGGTCTACTCTCAACCCCTCAATCCCCCCTTGCCACGGCTGCCCATTTCCCACAACAAGGGTATCCAGGTCAAACTCATAGAGGTGCCATCCCGGGTAGACCGGAAAAAGCTCGGACTCTGAGTAGGCCGCATCAAAGCTTTCTATCGAGTCTCCCCCGTGATGCCAGACAATCCGCCCTTTGGCCTCCGGGGTTCCCGGGATTACCTGTTCCGGTAGCCACAGATAATAGGAGAGGCGGGTGAAACGGTCCGCATCAATCACTGGTTGCTGTTGCCCCAGAGTTGTAAGTGAGCTGGGGATCTGGGGGAATTTGAGCCAGATATGGGGGTCACTGTCTTGAGGGGTGGCAGAAAGCAGCCCCTCTTCCAGGACAGCACTCTGGAGATTATCAACCCAGCGCAATGGAAAGAGGTCTGCCGAATCACTCATGTCCCAACGATTTTCAAGGATCGAGTGGGAATAGTCGGTACCCTCCTGGAGCTGAATGGTAGCGGCATGGGAGAGTGAGAGGATGCCCCCGTAGAAGAGCCATAGGGTGAGCGCTGCAATTACCCCCGTTGGCTCTCTTTTGCTGCCAGACCGCCTCTTGTTCAGATACTCTATTTTCACTGTTTTATTTATCCTGATGTGTGGCGTGGTGTGTAACGGGGTGGGTTCGCAAGGTTAAACTGCTCATCCTCCAGGGTGAGGTTGGGGTTATAGCATGGATCACATGCCAGTAGGTGGCCCCAACGTTTCTTCATCGCCGTCACTTCTGCACGAAAGCGAGCCTGTTTTTCTGGTGTATCCTCGTAGCCACGAGAGATGGACTCATGGTGATAGAGCTCTGCATAGGGTGTCCATATGTTGCGATACCCCGCTTCTCGCACCCGTAGACAAAAATCAACATCATTAAATGCGACCTTGAAGTGTTCCGCATCTAACCCCCCCATCTCTTCAAAAACAGTACGCCTCACTAGGCAACAGGCCGCTGTAACCGCAGACATCTCCTGCGGCAGGGCAAGCCGGGAAAAATAGCCGGGATGTTCTCGTGGGTAGTGCTTGTGGCTGTGACCCGCAACCCCCCCAATCCCCAGGATTACCCCTCCATGCTGTAGCTTCTCATCTGGATAGTAGAGTTTTGCACCCACCACCCCAACCTCTTCACGTACCACATGGACAACCATCTCATCTAACCATCCGGGGGAGATCACCTCAATGTCATTATTCACCAACCCGAGAATCTCTCCTCGTGCCTGTTCGGCGGCAAAATTGTTGATTGCGGAATAGTTAAAGGGGTGGTTGTAGTCAATTACCCTCACTTGGTCGCCATCATCAATCTCTGCCAGATAATCAATGGTCTGCTGTTCATCCGATTGATTATTGAGAATGAGAATTTCAAAGTTACTATAGGTTGTCTTTTGCAGAATACTGTCTATCCCATTCTTCAAAATCGCATGACCATTTCTGGTCGGGATAATGAGTGAGACTTTTGGTGCGGGTTGTGGAATGGGGTAGTGTACCCGGTAGGTTGTCGGATAGGGTCCCGCCTCTACGGTGGCCCCTGGCAGCTGCCTGGAGAGGTGGTCTCGAAGGGCGCTCAGCCCTGCATCCGAGGCATAATCTTTTTCATCGGTTGCCTTTGCGGTAGAACCCTCGACCGCTCGCCAATGGTAGAGCAGATAGGGAATATGGTGAATCTGTTGTCTGCTTGTCTTTTCTGAACAACGCAGGAGCAGGTCGTAGTCTTGAGCCCCCTCATAGCCCCCAGCACGAAACCCACCAACACTGCGTACCAGTTGGGTGCGATATGCTCCGAGATGAGAGACGTAGTTGAGAGACCAGAGCAGCTCTGGGTTCCAGTCCGGCTTGAAGTGAGGATCAAAACGGTTACCCTGCTCATCCATTTTATCCTCATCGGAGTAGAGAATATCCAGCTGTGGATCTCTCTCTAGCTCTACGGCCAACCGATAGAGTGCATCTTCGGCAAGAAGGTCATCATGGTCCATCAGTACCAACCAGTCGCCCTCTACAAGCTCCAGTGCGCTGTTGGATGCCTCGGAGATATGGCCATTGGTCTCACGAAAAACCAGCTGGATTCTTGAGTCTGTTGCCGCATATGCCCGCAGGGTCTCCCCTACCTGGGGATCGGTTGAGGAATCATCGGCAATACAGAGCTGCCAATGGGGATAGAGCTGGTTGACCACCGAATCCAGTGCCTCAACCAGCCACGCTTTTTTAGGGTTATAGACCGGCATCAGTACCGAGATCAGCGGTGGGGACTCCATCTTGGTGATCTCTGTCTGGATCGCTGCTCTATCTTTGTCACTCCGGGTATCATAGCGACGAACCCACTGGTGATAGAGGTTCTCTTCCGCTGCAGCCGGTTGTTGTGGCTCAAACCAGGCGCCCGGTTGAGCTGGGTGAGTTGAGAAGTGGTGTTTGGCTCGAGCTACTACCCCTCTCACCCCCACTTGTCGCCAAATAGAGAGGGTATGACGAATGACCCCTAACCATCCCCCTCTGTGTGCTGCGCTTTGGCTGACCGCTCCCCCCAACCGCCTAACACGAATCAGCTGATTGCCTATCCAGCGGTATCCTGCCGTCACTCTCCAGGAGGTTGAGGAGAGCAACCGTTGGTTGTCTTGCTGTAAACTCTGATAGCTCTGTTGTAACTGAGCTAGCTCCTCCTCTTTAGCCTGAGCCTGCTGCTCCAACCCTATAATTGTCCCCTCCCGTTGAGCCACATCTTGAGCCAGCTTCTCTATCTGCTGCTCTTGCAGTGTTCGGACATAGGAGAGGTCCTTGAGATGATTTTCTTGTGAGTGACCGATATGGGTCAGATCATCAACATGGGTGAGTAGCTTCTCTTTATCACCTTTCAGGTTATGAATATGGGTGAGCTGCTGCTCTTTGAGATCCTCCAGATTTTTGATATGTTGAGCGCTTTCTTCCAACTGCTTAATGGTTTTCTGCTGCTCTATGGTTAAGCCATCATGGTTACGCACCCGCTCCATTAATTCATCAACCTGTTTAGTCGACCAGAGCTTACGCCACTTCGCATGTACCATTCGAGTCGCAGAAACCGCCTCTACCTGATCGGCATGAATACCGAAACCGGTCTGCTCGGTAATACGATAGAGTGCGGTCAAATCCTCTTGATGGACAAATCCGCTCAGTCTGGAGAGCTGTAACAGAAAATCCCAATCCTCATAGAGATCCAGCTGTTCATCAAGCCGAACCCCTTTTTCTACCAGTGAACGATGGAATAGAATGGCATGAAATGGAATATAGTTTCCTGCCAGCAGAGTAACAGGGTCATAATCCTGTTCAAACGTCTCTCTCTTCAACGCACCCGTGGCATCGATACACTGTACGGAGGCATAGGCAACCTCCACACTTGGGTTCTTTTCCAGTGCCCCCAATAGCTGCTCAATATGTTGTGGTCTGAGCAGGTCATCATCATCCAGAAAAGCAAGGTACTCTCCTGTGGCTATCTCCAGCCCCAGGTTGGCGGCCGCACTTCTACCCCCATTTTTCTCCAGATGAATATGTTCAAGATGCTCCAATTGGGAACGAAACGGCTCTATCTGATCACCAACATCGACTCCGCCATCATTAACCACGACCACTTCAACTCTGGGATGAGTCTGCTCTACAATAGAGCCCAGCGCCAAAACCAGCAGGCGAGGTCTATCCTTTGTGCGCACAATGATAGAGACCAGTGGTGGTTCACTCTGCGTCTGTTGACTAACTGTGGCGATATTGCTCAATATTTATGGCCGCAGTGGTGGAGAGAGCATGGTAAAGAGCAGTAGCACCAGAACCCATTGAATTGTCCTTCTCATGGGTGAAATTTTATTACAGTATGGTATAAAATTCGATTGAAGATAAAAACTCATAACTCCAAATAAGAGCGTACACTGCGGACAACCTGTGCCTCAAAACTCCCCCTCCCACTCAGTGAGTACTCATAAAAACCTTCTGCCGCAGTGGTTTTTTCAGGCAGAGTATAGGTACGCATGCGATCCAGTGACCGAATAACATCCAGATAATTATTTTCACCGAGCTGGCTACAATAGACCCGCATGACATCCTGTTTTTGATCAACCACTAGTGTGGTATCCAACAATAAATTAATCACCCCCTGAACAGAAATCTCATAAGATAATATCCGTCCAGAATATCCACACTGCTCTGCCCCCTCCCATACAAGAAATGCCACCGCACGATGGTCGGGGTGCAACTCAAAAGCAGAAGGAAAGAATAGTGATTTGGGTTTGATTTCATCAATACGTTGAGAGGCAATAGCAATCCACTCCGCAGTGGCCTCTACGGAACGATCTGACACTCCCCAAAAGTGAGGGGGCTTTGCTCCCAAAATAGAACAGGCATCCATTGCCTCTTGTTGACGGGAGTGAACCAGTGCATCTGAACCGTCTCCGCCGGCTCGACCATCTGTCACGACATCCACATAGATATCCATTCCCGCCGCTGTAGCCAATAATATTGCCCCCCCCATACCGAAGGTTTCATCATCGGCGTGTGGCGCAAATACTAGCCATGGTCCTTCAGGTAATGGTGAGGATGAGTAGGGGATCAGGTCTTGCTCTAGTGCTTTCATCTATTATCAACCATTGACGCCATCCGTATATCTCAATACATAAACATCCTGTGCAGATGAAACTTTAAAAGGTACCCGACCATCATTAATTCTTCCATTCTGAAAGTATCCTACACACTCAAATCCATCAAATAACTGGCTGACATATTCTTTGGTATGGAATGAAGAAAATTGATTACTACCCTCCTTCTCACCCGCACACTCTGTCCCTTTCTCATAAAACCTATCAAGCATCGGGTCATTATCATAAAAACAATTGATAGCATACAGCTCTCCATGTAGTGTGACCAGCAAATACCCCCCCTTTTTCAATATACGTTTAAAATCATTTACCCACACCTGTTGAGTCTCCAGTGTCAAATGAGTAAACACAGAAATAAGATAAATCAAATCAAATTGACCACTCCGGTAAGGCAGTGGTGGGATTAACTCGTTTTTTGTAAAACAAATCTTATCCGGAAGATTATTTTCTGCCCATCCCAACAACTCCATATTAAAATCGCAGCCAAACAGTTCAATTTGGGGCTCAATCAAATTCCAACCTGTTAATAATCGACCTGTTCCACAACCAAAGTCCAACAGTGAAGAAATCTCATTTAGATGAACCCCGGATGCTGATAGGTAATCACATATATTCATAACCGATGGAATAATCGAGTTCTTATATTCGTCAACATTAGCTGAACCTTGCGTTAAATAAACAAGATCACCATCAGGCATATTGATCTTATCTAGCCTACTTCGTAATATTCCGAAGTAACTGCTCTTCTCTCTAATTTCATCCATTTCCTGTTCAAATAACAACTCACTCGAACCATCTTCAAAAACCACATCAAAACTTAATTTTTTTATATTTTTACCCACAAAAACATCAACCTCAAATCCACATTTCTTTGCTGCTGGAATGGTTGGAACAAAATCAGCTATATCCTGACGCCTTATATTTACTTCTGCTGTAGCGATAGGATCTAAACCTCTTTCTGTAGATGATATACAGCATTCATATACATTAATTAACTTCACAACCTTTTTACCAAAAAAAAACACCCATCCAGAAAACAGATTATACTGATCAATCTCTAAAAGATGCGGCTTAACTGACTCCATCAAAAAAACTATTGGATCATATTGTTTATTACTATATTCAATCATTTTAACACCAAATTAAAAATTAATGTATTGAGCGCCTGTGTGAAACATCTCTCTTTACTGAACACCCTAACTCAACTAGTCTTTCCTCAATCATCTGGTCCCACTCCTCTCTTGGAAGATATGATGCCATCACATGTACTCCTTTTTTCATACACTCACCACATAGATGGTGACTTTTCTTTTTCAACTCTAGATCATTATGGGAGACATCAAGAAACTGATCAGCAATATTGTTTTCATAATCATATACGCCGCAACATAAGGCTGTTGAGCCATCGAAATTTATTGTTGTCATTTGCTGAAGGAGACATGGGTATTGTCCATACTTATCTATATACTGAACAATATCATTTGGCTTAACCATCATCAGTGAGACAAGATCTTGGTCACCTAAAGACAATCCACCCCCACCCAAGTATCTAATATTTTTTTCTACCGGCATAAAAATAGCTATATCAGAAGAGAAGTGAAAACCAAGGTCATCTGTAATTTCCTTCATACGCAGAAAGTCTCTCTCAACATTATGTTCATAAATGTGGTAGGACACTTCAACGTCAATATCCTTATTCAACTTATCCATCCAATATCTTAGCTTAAACAGATTAGAGATCACTAAACTGATATTCCCTCGCACGTGTGTGCGTGAATAAATATCATCATAATACCCAGACAGAGAGACAATCAGCTTATTAGGAGCGGCCTCGACCACTTTACTGACATCTTTTATGTTAAGATTAGAGGAGAGATCAGAAATAAAACCCTTTGACCGAACTGCATCAATAAACTCTACTAGCTCAGGATGCAGCAGAGGTTCTCCCCAATTATAAAGTGAGATAACAACCTTTTCGCATTCTTCTCTCCTCTCTCGATCAATCTTGTCAAGAATCAGCCTAAACATCCCCAATGACATGATGCCTTTTGGTCGTCTCTCTCTATAAAAGTCAGATGCCTTGTAATTTCCTACTGGACAAGAGGGACACCGTAGGTTGCAACTTCCTACAATATCAATAAAATAGGTACAGCGTGGTTCACTCATAATAGATCTATCTAAAGTCAACATCCCCTGAGGTCAACCACCAACATTGATTCATTGATCCAATAGATGGGCCTGCACTCCAGATACTACTTGGAATATGAATATCCAGCTGTTTTTTTTCTCCAGCGGGTAATGGTATTGATGTATCTGTCACCCAGAAACTAACTTCTCTCATCTTCATTTTTCTTGCAACACTTCTTGCATGTTGGACCAACAGTTGAAATGTGGATGACTTACCGATCAAATCCATCAATATCAAACTCTCACCTTCTGTTCGTACAACAAATAGACCAATAGCCTTTCCAGTAATCTGATCATTGACAACAAATATCTTATACAAAAAGTGCGGATGGAAAACAAAACGATGACTCAGATATTTCCAGTCTCTTATTCCGACCACACTCTGTTCAAAATCTACTGCCATCTGCTCCCACAAAAGGTTGATTGATTCAATTTTCTGTTGATCTATATCACCACCTATCTGCTCAACCACACCAAATAAACTAGGTTCGAAGTTCAACACTGACCAATGGTATTCTACCATATATCCTACCTCATCATACAAACCCAACTTTTTCGCAACACGCATTGCACGCATGTTTGGAAAACCAAACCCAAGCAGGAATCTTCGTCCAAAACCAATATTTTTCTCAAGATAGGTAGCTGCAGTCAAAAAGAAAGGGCCTTGCTGTGTCAGTATACCGCGCTCTGATGACCTAACCATCACATCCCCAATCTGAACAGCCTGCACCATATTCCCCTTAAAAAGAATATCACGACACATTCCACCGTAGTGAGCCACTAACTCATTACCACGCCACGCCAGAATAGAGTCACCATTACCATTCCCATATTTCCATTGCCACATTTTTTCAGAAATTGGTTCACCAAATATCTCATGAAAAAGCTCACGAACAAATCGCACATCTTCATCATCTTTTAGTGTAGAAACACGCCATCGAGGAGCCTTCTTTTTTTCCATCATCAGCAGCGCATAACCATAACGACCATCAATATATTTTTCTTGATAGTCTTGAAGTGAAGAGTAGAGATAATCCAGTTCTTTTTCAGTAACTGCTCCGATTGATATCAAGCGTTGTTGATAAGCCGGAATCACTCTCAATAGATAATCCAACGTTGGTTTTGCCGCAGTAGATAGATTTTTCTCCTCTAAAATTTCGAATCCAAATCGTGCTGACTGCGCACTGAAGTGACTAAAAAGATGGAGCCCATCAAAGCCAGGCGACTCCCTCTTGAAAGCAAATTCATCTACCACCAATACCATTCCGCCCTCACGAAGCAACTGAAATGATCGCCCAAATAGATCCAAAGGATCAATATATTGAGCAGACTCCTGAAAAAGAACAAAATCAAAAGACCCTTCCTCCACATCAAGGTCCTCCAGCGTACTTCCAACATATCGAGGCATTGATGTTTCTGATCTGGATAGTGCTAGCTGAACCTGACCAAGGTCTGGAGTAATAGAAGTTACATCATACCCCTTTTCTACCAATAATCGGGCTGTTGTTCCTAAGCCTGATCCAACCTCTAATATCCTCATGGGTGGTTCTGGCAATCTAGCCAATATCATGTCCGTAGAAACATGCTGAGCATCAAAAATTGACTCTACATTCTGCTCAAAGAGACCAAAATGGAGATAATCAACAGTTCCTTCCTCAAACAGCAAGACCAGCGCATAGACATTCAGAGGAAAAGCAAGATTTTTCAGTTTTTCTTCAAGCATATAAATGACCCATCAGATATTACTCCAGCCATGTGGAATGACGCAAAAACCAACAGCCATTCCTGTCTGCACTACAGAAAAAGAAGCAGCTGAATAAAGCACATCGTAAAAATGTACTCCTTTTTCACACAAAAGAAAGATATTAATTATATAACGACCTTTCAATAGGGGTAATTGATCAAACATAATCCTCACTATACCATTTCCTTGTGAGTCAATCGTCAGGTCCCAGCCATCATCCAAAGTACCTGCACTAGTAACAATTTGCCCATTAGGATCCGTTATAGTCATCGCAACTGTCGGAATAGGAATACCTGATTTCGAAAAAAAATTAACCAAAACCTCAAGAGAGGATATACTACTCACCGCATTCAACTCTACTCCAGGTTTTCCATCAATAAAAATCTCTACAGCTGAAATCAAGGCAAGCTTATTAGAATCTTTTTCTTCTAAAACTATCTCTTCACGCTCATCTGGTAGTACCTTATCGGCTAGTACACCTGTTTTACTTAAAAACTCATTATATTCTGCTGTCACCAATTTAGGCTCATCAACCAGCTGTACTTTACCGCCATCAATCCACACTACACGATCACATAATGCTTCTATCTGGAACAACGAATGACTACAGAATAAAATTGTTTTTTTCTTTTCCTTAAACTCCATAATTCTCTCAAATGATTTTCTGGAGAAAATACCGTCACCGACGGAGAGTGCCTCATCAATAATTAAAATATCTGGATCAACCGAGGTTGCCACTGAGAATGCCAGCCGCACCATCATTCCTGATGAATAGGTCTTGACCGGGCGATCAATAAACTCTTGAATCCCTGAAAAGGTGACAATTGACTCATATTTCTCATCAATTTCATCTCTCTTGAGTCCTGCCAAAGAGGCGGCAAGATAGACATTTTCACGACCTGTCATCTCGGGGTGAAAGCCACTCCCCAGCTCCAACAGGGCAGCCACTCTCCCGCTAACCTCCATACTTCCTGCAGTATGTGGAACCATTCCCGCCACGACCTTCAGTAGTGTACTTTTCCCTGCCCCATTTCGACCAATGATACCCACCACCTGCCCCATTGGGATATCCAGATCAATCTCTTTGAGTACTTCTATCTGCTGATCGGGTGAGATCGGGCGACCGGCGACAATCTCTCTTAATCGCCTCAGCCCTCCCTGCTCTTTTGCATAAGATTTACCTAGTCCCCTCAGTGAGATGGCGTTCATCATCAGGAGACCTCACGCATATGAGGTTCTGCTCGACGAAACAGTACCCAGCCGGGTAGGAGTAGTAACATCCATAATAGCAGTGGTCTTAGTACATTACCTGTTGTGATCTCCATCCCCTGTACGGCCCAATGGACCATGCTCAGCAGGTCAGCAAATGGGTTCAGCACCAGTAACCCGCGCAGTGCTTCCGGTATCATCTCTGGCATGTAGAGGATCGGGGTCAGGTAGAGTGACATCGTCAATATAAAGGGCATTGCACTGTTAATATCCTTGATAAAGAGCCCAATGACGGAGAGCAGATAGGCGATGGGGATCAGCCAGACCGCGATGAGGAGAATGGTGATCAACGCTGGAATGGCTGCACCGAAACCATTTAATATGACCGCAGTAATCATGAAGACAATGCCATAAATCAGTAATGCGATCACAATCGGCACCAGTGGTATCAATGAAACGGGAAAACGGGAACGTTCATAGAGGGGGCGATAGGTCGGGAGCACATTGACACTCTGCCCCAATACCTCTGAGATCATGATCCAGGGGATCATTCCCACCAAAAAATAGTCTTTAAAAGAGATGATTCCCGGAAAGCGAACCTGGAGTATCACATCCAGCAGGAACCAGAAGGCGACAACTTGTAGCGCGGGTTGCAGCAGTACCCAGACGGCTCCGAGTGCTGTGCCTGAGGTACGATTGACCAGATCTCTTCTGATCAGTGTCACCAGTAGCTGACGATGGCCAAGCAGTAGCCGATAGGGCTCTAATAGCCCGGCTTTCCAGCCGGAGGCCGCTCGAATAAGGAGTGGTCTTCTATTATGCGGCATAGGATGAGCGGTTGACCCGTAACCAGCGGTCCATCCCTTTGGTGTCGTGGTGAATATCGACCCGCAACAGGTGGCGCTCTCCCCGTTCCGGGCGATAGAAATAGAGTCGTATCTTATGAGAGACTCGTACCCGGAAGACGTCCACTGCACCTTTGACTTTATGGATATCCTGCCCGGGGACGCTCTCCCCCCGATCCAGCTGTAGCACTGACTCTACCACTTTTCTGAAGACCTGAAAATCGTGCTGGTAGAGCTGTTGCAGGTCGCTGTCAAAGCTATCTCGCAGCTGAAAACTGTTCAGTAGCCCCTGCAGCATCTCTACTACCCGCTCTACCGCTCTCCCTTCCGTTCCTGTGCTCACTACCGGCTGATACTGAATGGCGGCCATCTCCTCCTCCAGCAGTCCAATCAGCTCCTGGTATTCACGTAAGGCTCTATCTTTCTCATCGATCCGCTCTCCACACTTCTCTCCCAGCCCGTGGTAGTAGCGTACCATTCTCACCAGCTGCGCTGGCTCTATCGGTTTGGGGATGTAGTAGACACACTCATAGTCCTGAGCGGCATCAATCGCCTCCCCCTCCATTCCGGTCAGCAGGATAATGGGGAGATCTGAACGCTGCTCCCGAATAAAGGGGAGTGCCTCTACTCCGGTCAACCCTGCCCCTTTGAAGTGGACATCCAGCAGGGCCAACTCCACTCGACTCTGGCGGGAGGAGAGCGCCTCAACAAAGGAGACGGGGTCATAATAGTGCTCAATTTCTGCACTAATCCCCTCTTCTCTCAGGATTTTTTCCAGAAGTTCGTGCAGCCGCGGGTCATCCTCGACAATTGCAACCACAAATTTAACCATTGTCGGCCTCTGCCTCTTGCATCCCTTCTCTACTGCCCTGTATCCAGAGGGTCACTTGCAGACCTTTTCCATCGCCACTGTCTGCATTGTCCACATTAACCTCAATCTCCATCTGCTGTGCAAAGAATTTCACGAAAAGCGTCCCTTCTCCGGTCTGTTCACCCGACCGTTTTTTGGATAATACGGGCTCTCTATATAGGCGTGGCAAAATTTCTGCATCTATTCCACCACCATTATCGTTGATCCGAATCCATGCGCGCTGTTGCTCTACCCCAAAAACCACTGTTATTGCGGGTCTCCACGGTTTCGGGTCCGCTGAGCGCAGTCGCTGCAGGCGCATCCAGTCCACTGCGGTCCGCCCATTCTGTAGAATATTACCTATTATATCCCAGAGCTTGTGGCGCTCAACCTCTATTCTCACTGCTGAATCACTCCATCCCTGGTCACGGATGGTCATCGCACCGGGTGGCTGCATCACTGCGGCCAACTGCTCTAGCTGAGGCATCAGC
>Ga0233428_1002191_pt1 | contig 19059 bp, 15 predicted proteins | sample SI_118_April2016_4_FD_179890 | JGI IMG/M metagenome (GOLD analysis project Ga0233428, IMG submission 179890) | Seawater microbial communities from Saanich Inlet, British Columbia, Canada - SI_118_April2016_120_MG | ecosystem: Environmental > Aquatic > Marine > Inlet | place: Canada: British... | reverse complement strand
GTCTTGCGGTGACGCCCGAAGACGGCATGGAAGTCATCGCGACCGGCCGGCTAACGACTTATCCCGGTCGCTCGAACTATCAGATTGTCATCGAACAATTGGAGGTCGCCGGCGAAGGGGCGCTGCTCAAGCTGCTCGAAGATCGCCGGAAAAAACTTTTGGCTGAAGGCTTGTTTGCCGAGGAACGTAAAAAGCCGCTGCCTTATTTGCCCGGCTGTATTGGTGTGGTGACGTCACCGACCGGTGCGGTGATCCGGGATATTCTCCATCGTTTGGATGATCGTTTTCCGAGCCATGTTTTGCTATGGCCGACCAATGTGCAGGGCGAGGGTGCCGCCGAACAGATCGCTGCCGGTATTGAGGCTTTTAACCGCATCAGTGAAGGCGGTGATGTCGCGCGCCCAGACCTTATCATTGTTGCGCGTGGCGGCGGCAGTCTCGAAGATCTGTGGTCGTTTAATGAAGAAGTTGTGGTGCGTGCGGCGGCTGCCAGCGACATTCCCTTAATTTCAGCCGTCGGCCATGAGACTGATACCACACTGATCGATTTTGCGTCTGATAAACGCGCGCCGACGCCGACAGCGGCGGCGGAAATGGCCGTGCCGGTCAGGGCCGATCTGATGGCCGCGATTGCTGATGATGGGGTGCGCTTACAACGCGCGATGAACCGCTCGCTCGAAGAACATAATCGGGAAATCGAAGGGCTCGCGCGCGGCCTGCCTGATCCCAGACGCTTGGCCGAAGAGGCCACCCAGCGGCTTGATGATCGCTCCGAACGATTGCTTAATGCCAAGGGGATTTATTTCGATGGGCTGGCATCGGATGTGGCCCGACTGGCCGCCGGCTTGGTCAGCCCGGCGCAACAAATCGCGGCGAAAGAAAATGAACTTAAGGGTCAAGTTCGGGCCTGGCAGCGCGGGCTTACCACCTTTGTCGAGCATAAAACGCATGAGCTAGAGCGCTGGAATTTGAAGCTTGAAGGTCTCTCGTTCCAGCGCGTGCTTGATCGCGGTTTTGCTTTGGTGACCGATGATCAGGGCCAACCTGTTCTAACCGCCGCCGCGACCGAGCCCGGTATGGATATCGGCATTCAATTTCGGGATGGCGATGTCAACGCAACCGTGTCGGGTGAAAACTCGCCTAAACCTAAAAAGAAAAAAGCGCCAAGCAAAGCATCAAAAAAACCTAAAGACGCCTCTCATGAAGATCCCCAGGGTTCTCTGTTGTGATTTGGCGGTCCCTTTTTCTCACCGTGCTATTTCTAAATTTCTCCGCCCTGGCGGGTGAGTTAAAGCTTTCTGGTAACATGACCCAAGGGGGATTGGTCGTTGGCTGGGCGGCGCCGGGGGCTCAAATCAAGCTGGATGGAAAAACGATTAACCAAGCTAAATCGGGTGACTTCTTGCTGGGGTTTGGGCGGAATGCCAAACGCAGCGCTGAATTGAACGTGCAGTTTAAAGATGGCTCGGTAGAAAAACGCAACCTTGAGATAAAACAACGTGATTACAAAATTCAACGTATCGATGGCTTGCCAAAGCGCAAGGTGATGCCCAATGCCCAAGACCTATCACGCATCAAGAAGGAGCGCGTTCTAATCAATGCAGCACGGCGCATTGAGGTCAGTGAGGCTTTGTTTGCCGCCGGTTTCGTCCGGCCGGTTGCTGGGCCGGTCAGCGGTGTCTATGGCTCGCAACGCATTCTCAATGGCCAGCCCCGAAAACCGCATTATGGCCTGGACATCGCTGCCCCCTTGGGCCGGGATATCAAAGCAACTTCGGCAGGTGTCGTGGTCTTCGCGCATGAGGGCATGTTTTTTAATGGTAAAACAGTGGTCATCAATCATGGCCTTGGTCTGCGCTCAACCTATATCCATATGAGCGCACTTAATGTCAAAGCCGGGGACCAGGTTGTCAAAGGTCAAACAATCGGCAAGATCGGCAAGACCGGCCGTGCTACCGGCCCGCACCTTCATTGGGGGCTAACACTCAACACAACACCGCTCGATCCGCAATCTTTATTGAAGTAGTTCGGTGCCAATAGTTCGGAGCCAATAGTTTGGAGCCTGGCACCGAATAGGGCGCTTAATTATTTAGGGAGAGATTCCTGCTCATTGGGCCAGCGATTGTGAACCCAGAGCCATTGTTCAGGTCGCTGCTTGATCCAATCGCCTAAATGTTCGTTGACGGTCGTCGTCATGGCCGCGATATCGGCTTGCTTGTCACCGCTATTGGGAAGCTCCAGCGGCGGATATATGGTAACCCGAAAATGGGCACCGCCCAGCCGTTCGACCTGAGCTGGTAGGACCGGGCATTTGTATTTAAGAGCCAGTTGGGCGAGTGCCGGTGCGGTCATGGCATCCCGCCCTAAAAACGGCACCGAAATACCATCGTTCATTTTCTGGTCAACCAGCATGGCAAGATGATCGCCTTTTTTGAGCGCGCGTATGATTCCTTTGGAGCCTTCGCTGCCTTTTGGGAAAAGCTCACTGCCGAGTGCAGCCCGGCCTTTCTGGATGAGGCGGTCAAAAAATGGATTATTAGCCCGCCGGTAAACAAGATGCAGCTTGAGACCGCGTTTGGTGCCGGCAAGTGGCGAAAGTTCCCAATTGGCCATATGTCCGGCAAAAATCAAACCAGGTGCGTCATCATCGCGGAGTTGGTCAAGATATTCGGTCCCGATCACTTCGACGCGACTGTTTTCCTTATAGGGGTTAAACTTTGCCAGATGCGGATGCTCGCCAGCGGTGCGGCCGAGATTGTCCCACATCCGGTCAACAATGACCTCAATTTCATCGGCACTTAATTCGGGGAAAACAATTGCCAATTCGCGCCGGGCATTTTGACTGACACGCAGCTTGGGCCCTAATTGACGGCCCATCCAACCGCCAAGCGCCGAGGCCCAATCAACCGGTAGGACGGCAAAAAAAGCGTTTAAGGCCCAGGCGATGGCGGCCTCTAGCGGGTGCGCAACATTTTCGCGAAACCATAATTTCATAAAAAGCGTGTCTCGACAGATCAATTAAGGGTTAGATTAACGGCTTAAGCAGACTGTCTAGCGCACTCGCATCACTCCAGTCGAGCGTTACTGACACAATTGCCACATCTTTTTTTTGGGCGTCAGGTAGACGGACATGATCTTTGGCTGTCGTAACCAGCCGGGCACCCTCTGATCTAGCCAATTCAAGCAGGCTGGAGACCTCATTTTCGCTAAAGGGATGGTGGTCATCAAAGGCCTTGGCGCCAACCAGATCGCAGCCAATTTCCAGCAAGGTATTAAAAAACTTCTTTGGTCGGCCAATGCCGGCAAAGGCATAAATTTTTTGATCCTTGAGGGTCAACGCGGCGGCATCGGGTTTCAGTCGGGCCTTGAAAGTCTGAACAGGGTTTTGCGCATAGCCTTTGGCGATGTCGGAGAGCAGGCCTTCGAGTTTAAACCGATCCTCACCGATAATGACCACGGCTTGGGCACGCGCAAGCCCAACTGTGACGCCCTCTCTAAGAGGCCCCGCAGGGATTAAGCGGCCATTGCCAAAGCCGGTTTCACCATCAATGACGATTATTGAGAGGTCTTTTTTGACTGACGGGTTTTGAAAGCCATCATCCATGACAACAAATTCAGCCCCGGCGGCATGGGCGGCTTCGATACCGGCTTGGCGGTCGACACTGATCCAGCTTGGCGCGGTCGCGGCCAATAACAGGGGCTCGTCACCGACCTCGGCAGAAGTGTGCGTGGTAAGATCAACCCGATGCGTGCCGTCGAGTGAGCCACCGTAACCACGGCTTAAAAAATGCACAGACCTACCAAGCCCAATGAAATGCGCGCCGACGGAGAGCGCGGTCGGCGTTTTACCCTGGCCACCTGCAACCAGATTGCCAATGCAGATAACCGGGATTGGGGCCTGCCAAGGTTCGGCGCGATCCTGGCGGATGGCACTGGCCAAGCCATAGGCCCAGCCCGCCGGAGCCAGCAAGGCCGAAAAAAAGGAGCCGTTTTGGTTGTACCAGAAGTCAGGCGGCCGCATCGTCTGAGCCTGATGAGTGTGGGCCTGATAATTTTTTATCCAAAATCGTCTCAATCTCACCGGCCACCAAGTCGACGACTTGAGATTGCGAGTCAACGAAAGCGCGGCCATGGTGGATCATGGTCTCTCGCCGAGAGGTTTCTGACAGCAATTGAGAGACAGCTTCAACGAGTTCGGCTTCGTTCTCAATTTGCAGCGAACAGCCGAGCTTGATCATCTGCTCGGACATCCACTGAAAGTTCATCATATGGGGGCCGTGGAGGACGGCGCAATCGAGGCGCAACGCTTCCAATGGGTTTTGGCCGCCTAAGGGCACTAGGGATTTTCCCATAAAGGCGATTTCAGTCAGGCGGAAAAACAAACCAAGCTCGCCCATGGTATCGGCGATATAGATATCGGTTGTAGCATCAACTGGCTGGTCTTTAGAACGCAAAGCCACATTGATGCCGAGCGGGTTCAGCGATTGCAAAATATCTTTGCCGCGGGTTTGGTGGCGCGGCACAATAATCGTTAGAAGGTTATGGTGCCTGGCACTTAATTTTTTATGCGCGCTGGCAATAACTTCTTCTTCGCCGGGATGGGTGCTGGCGGCAAGCCAAAGGGGTCGATCGCCGATCACAGCTTTTAGCTTGGCGAGTTCCTCCTCATTCGCCGGCAATGCAGGCACGGCAAATTTCAGATTGCCGAGATTTTTTGAATTGTCTGAACCAAGTAACTTTAGACGCTCGACATCGTTGTCTGATTGGCCGAGGCACAGCGTAAAACTTTGCAGCAACGTCCTGATCAATCCCCGAGCCCGCTGCCAACCGGCGAAGGACTTAGGCGATATGCGGCCATTGACCAGAACCATGGGGATTGCGCGCGCGGTTGTCTCCAAGATCATGTTTGGCCAAAACTCACTCTCCGCCCAGAGCGCAATATCGGGTTGCCAGTGATCCAGAAAACGCCGGACATAAGACGGTCGGTCAACCGGGATGTATTGATGAAAAGCGCGCTCGGGCAGGCGGTCCTGCATCAGCTTGGCGGATGTCACCGTGCCGGTTGTCAGCATCAGCCGACAATTGGGGCGATTCTCCAAGAGCTTCTCGATCAACGGCAGCATCGAGAGCGACTCGCCGACACTCGCGGCATGGAGCCAGATCAACGGTCCGGCTGGCCGCGCCGCCGATGTCATACCAAGCCGCTCGCCAAAGCGCGCCCGATCTTCCTTACCCTTAGCTTTTCGCTGATTGAGGTAAAACAGAATTAATGGAGCCCCCAAAATCGTTGCGCCGCGATAAAGAGAAAGCATCATGATACGGCTTCCTCTTTTTCTGGTTCCGGTGTGATTTGACCCGACACATCATCGGCCTGTTTGGTAAGATGGTTAAGCGCTGCTTCCAGCTTAAGGCGCGCCGCCTCAAGCGCGTCGTCGTCGGCCTCATTGGCAATCGCGATCGGCTCGCCCCAGATGAAAACACCTTTGGCAAACGGTCGCGGCAAAACAAAGCGGTCCCAGCTTTTAAACATTTTCCAGGCGGTGGCGCTGTAGCTTATCGGTAGAATGGGCGCGCCGGAAAGCTTGGCAAGCGCGATTGCCCCTGAACTCGCTTGCATGCGGGGCCCCCGAGGTCCATCCGGTGTGATGCCAACATAGCCACCGTCATTTAGGGTGCGAACCATAGCGCGGAGTGCTGCCGAGCCGCCATGCTTGGTCGAGCCCACCAAAGTCTTAAAGCCAAGCCGATGGATCGTCTTGGCGATCAATTGGCCATCGGCATGGCTTGAGATTAACATGTGAAAAGCAGGCTCATAGGGCCAGGCATAGGACATCATCATGAGGCGGCCATGCCAAAAACAGGTGATGAAGGTTCTGCCGTCGGCGATGAGTTTGTCCGGAATTTCCTGGTTTTCAATGCGCCACTGCCCGCTGGCATGAATAAAGCGGATATAAAGCGAGCCCAACAGGCAGGCGAAGCCACGCAAAGCGTTGTTGCGGGAAATGCTCTTTATAAAAGCGGGTGTCGCCATAATATCTTAAGAACCACCAGCAGCAATTTGGGTATCGTTAGCTGCCTCGGCCAAAGTGTCATCATCCCGAAATTGTAACTGATAGAGCCGAGCATAAAGTCCATCCTGGGCAATCAATTCAGCATGGCTGCCGGATTCAACGAGTTTGCCCTGATCAATAACATGAATAAGATCGGCATCCATCACGGTCGAGAGCCGGTGGGCAATCACCAGTGTTGTCCGGCCCTGCATGAGATTGGTCAGCGCTGATTGCACGTGGCGCTCAGATTCGGTGTCCAAGGCCGAGGTTGCTTCATCCAGCAAAAGGATCGGTGCGTTTTTAAGCATGGCGCGGGCAATTGCCAGACGCTGGCGTTGGCCACCGGAAACTTTGGTGCCGCGCTCACCGACATAAGTGTCATAGCCGTCCGGCATCGCCATAATAAAATCATGCGCCGCGGCATTTTTAGCCGCTGCAATAATATCTTCTTCGGCAGCGTCCGGTCGCCCATAGGCGATATTGGCGCGGATGGTATCATCGAACAGCGTGATTTCTTGGCTGACCAGCGCCATGCAACCTCGCAGGCTTTCAAAAGTCACATCGCGCACATCGCTGCCGTCGATGGCAATTTTGCCGCTTTCGACATCGTAGAATCTTGGGATTAAGTTTAAGATGGTGGACTTGCCGGCACCAGACGGGCCAACCAAAGCAACGGTTTTACCGGCAGGAACGTCGAAGGTTACGCCGGAAAGCGCAGCCTGATCTTTGACATAAGAGAAATGAATATCTTCAAGATGCACGCCGCCGCCGGAAATCGCCAATGGTCGGGCGTCAGGCTTCTCGAGAATGGTGGGCGCGCGGTCGAGGAGTTGGAACAGGCGCTCAGCACCAGCCAGACCTTCCTGCAAAGTGGCGTTTAAATTGGCGAGGCGCTTCATCGGCTCATAGGCCAGCAGCAGAGCCGTAATAAAAGAGAAAAACGAGCCCGCATCCATCGAGCCATGAATGACTTGGTAGCCGCCGTAAGAAATGACCAATGTGATCGCGACACCGCCCAGGCTTTCCATGATCGGGCTGGCGAGTGAGCGTACACGAGCAGACTTGAAGACCAGAGTAAAAACCCGCTCGGCAATTGCGCGCACCCGTTTTTTTTCATATTCCTCCATGCCGTAGGACTTAACGACCCGGGCTCCTTGGAAGGTTTGCTCCAACAAAGTCGTAAACTGGCCCATTTCCTCTTGGGTGTTGACCGTCACCTTGCGCATGCGTTTGCCGAGCCGGGCAATGGGAATGACAGCGATGGGGAAAACAATAAAAGCCAGTAAAGCCAACTTCCAGTCCTGCCAGAACATGACGCCGACCAAACCGATGAGCGATAGGAAATCTTTGCCCAATCCGGTCAGCGCGTTGGAGACCGCGGCGCGCATCATATTAATGTCGACGGTAAAGCGCGAGATTAGATTGCCGGTCGGCATGTCGTGGAAGAAGCCCAATTCCATGTTGGTCAGATGGGCATAAAGCCGATGTTGGGTATCGGTGATAATACGCTGGCCGACATAGCTCATCAGCACCGATTGGCCATAATTGGCGATGCCCTTGATGGTGAAAGTGACGAATACAGCGCCGGAGATCAGCCATAAAAGCTGCTCGTTTTTTTCGAAGAATACGTCGTTGATGACCGGTTTCATCAGCCATGCACTGGCCGCCGTGGCAGCGGCTACCAAGGCCATGCAAAGCAGCGCTGCCCCGATCCAGCCGATATAAGGCCGGATGCTTTCTCGCACCAGACGAGACATCAGGGCGTAGGTGGTATTGCTTTGCACGTGCGGGTCGCTGCTCAAGGTGTTGAATTCCTTAAATTATATCGGCTCATCACTGGTAATTTCGGGGCCGATATCCAATTTGGCGGAACATAGCACGGTAAATGCTAAAAAGTCACTTAACAGACGGATTTTATTCAATTTTACCGGTAAATCTATTTTACCGAATATTACGGGCTAAAATGGCAAGCCAACATAATTTTCCGCCAAAGCCTTCTGGGTGGCTTGTGACTCTTTCAGATATTCCAACTCGGCGGCCTGGATGCGGCGGTCAAAGGGGCTCTCATCCGGGAAGCGATGGAGCAGCGTTGTCATCCACCAGGAAAAACGTTCGCCCTTCCAAATTCGGCGTAGGCAGTTATGGGAATAATTGTTAAGCCCGTCTTCGCTGCCTTCTTTGAAATATTCCAGCAGCGCATTGGCGGCGTAATAAATATCGGAGGCTGCGAGATTGAGACCTTTGGCGCCGGTCGGCGGCACAATATGAGCGGCGTCTCCGGCCAGCATCAAGCGGCCATGGCGCATGGGTTCGGCAACGAAGCTTCTGAGCGGTGCGATGCTTTTCTCAATCGACGGGCCGGTTTCTAATTGGCTGGCCGTTTCTTCTGGCAGGCGGGCACGCAGCTCATCCCAGAAGCGATCATCGGTCCATTCCTCCAGATCCTCATCGAAGGCGCATTGGATGTAATATCGGCTCCGGGTCTCAGAACGCATCGAGCAGAGTGCAAAGCCGCGTTTATCATTAACGTAGATCAGCTCATCAGAAACCGGCTTGGTTTCAGATAAAATGCCAAGCCAGCCAAACGGATAGACGCGCTCGAATTCCCGCAAGATATCCTGCGGCATGGTTTTACGTGACACCCCGTGATAGCCATCGCAGCCGACAATATAATCACACGTAACCTCGTGGCTTGTGCCGTCTTTTTGATAGGTCAGTTTTGGTGCATCACTTTCAAGATCAAGGATCTGCACATTCTCGGCTTCATAGACAATTTGGCCGCCCATGGCGGCGCGCGCATCCATCAAATCTTTAGTCACCTCGGTTTGGCCATAGACAGTGACGACATCGCCGCCGGTCAGACCTTTCAAATCAATACGGTGGCGTTTGCCGTTGAAAATAATCTCAAAGCCATCATGTATCAGCCCTTCCTTGGCCATGCGCTCACCGGCTTTGGCTTCATGGAGCAGATCGACCATGCCCTGCTCAAGCACGCCGGCGCGAATGCGGCCTAATACATAGTCGCCGGTGCGACGCTCTAGAACAATCGTCTCGATGCCTTGAAGGTGTAGCAGTTGCGAAAGCAATAGGCCGGAGGGGCCTGCGCCAATGATACCGACTTGAACACGCATGTTAGAATCTCCCAATGAATTTTTTATCGAATCAGAATAACTCAATATTACAGGGAAACAAATTACGTTTTATTCCAATTTGCCTATTTACCTGTCCGTCGATCCTGACTATATCCCTTCCAACTTTCTCGGATAAACTAGCAAAAAGTGGAACAGGTTTAATGATTGCCAAAATAGGTGATTTTGTTGAGGGCTCAAAATTCCAAGGTGCGATTACCGTGCTCATTGTTTTAAATGCCGCGGCGCTTGGGTTTGAGACCAACCCGGATGTGATGGCTAAGATCGGCCCTGAATTGATTTTATTTGATCACTTTGTGCTGGCGGTTTTTACCATCGAGATCGCTATCAAACTGATCTACCGCAGGTTAGATTTTTTTAAGAACGGCTGGAATAATTTTGATTTTATCATTGTCGGCATTGCCTTGATTCCGAGTTCCGGTCCCTTGGCCGTGCTTCGGACGCTGAGGATTTTCCGAGCCATGCGTTTGCTCTCGGTGGTGCCGTCGATGCGCAAGGTCGTCCAGGCATTGTTTCTAGCGATCCCCGGCATTCTGTCGGTCGGCTCGATCATCATGCTGATATTCTATGTGTCTTCCGTGTTAACGACGAATTTCTTTGGTGCCCGGTTTGATGAGTGGTTCGGTAGCGTTGGGCGCTCGATGTATTCGCTGTTTCAGATTATGACTTTGGAAAGTTGGTCGATGGGAATTGTACGCCCGGTTATGGAAGTCTTTCCTTGGGCTTGGATCTTTTTCGTAATTTTTATACTGATCACCAGCTTCGCCGTGCTTAACTTGTTTATCGGCATCATTGTCGATGCTATGCAGCAGCAAAGCTATGAAGAGCAGCAGGCAATTCACGAAGACACCGGTCAAGTGCTGGCAGAATCAACCGAGATTCATCAAGAAGTCATCGCGCTCCGCCAGGAATTGCGCGAGTTGAAGGACTTGCTCGCACCCCAAAATTAAATTGAGCCTTAATCCGGGATCACGGCCGTAACTTCAACTTCGAGCTTGGCACCTTTTTCAACGAAGCCCGCGACTTGAATGCCGGTCATTGCCGGAAAGACCTTGCCGATTTCCTCTTGATAGACTTTGCCTAAATCTCTGAGCGAGTTGTTGTATTCGTCCTTGTCGCCGAGATACCAGGTCATGCGGGTGATGTGTTCGGGCTTGGCCCCCGCTTCGTTTAAGACAGCGACAATGTTTTTGAGCGCTTGGCGGGCTTGTTCGGCAAAATCATCGGTCTCGAACTCTTCATTTTCGTTCCAGCCGACCATACCGGCGACGAATACCATCGTGCCCTTGGTGGCAATGCCATTGCTGTAACCTTTTGGTTGAGGCCAACCTGGGGGCTGTAAAATTTTCATCGACCGGTAACTCCTTCGAATTTCTATCGGCAACTTACTTGACGCTTTAAAATAATAGTTTAGACTTAAACTATTCAAGGGTAAACTAATAGAATAAGCTAGCGCAAGGGCTCAATCCTGGCAAGTGAATGCGAGGGTTTAAGCCGTGTAGGACAGGAATTAGCAAATGAAGATCGCATGTATCGGCGGTGGCCCGGCCTCGCTTTATTTCTCACTTTTGGCGAAGAAATCCCATCCGGATTGGGATGTTACGGTTTATGAGCAAAACCCGGACAATGTAACCTGGGGCTTTGGCGTCGTTTTTTCTGATGAGACGATGGAGAATTTCAAAGACGCTGATTATGAAACCTATAAAGCGATAACCGATAGTTTTGTCCATTGGGACGACATTGATGTCTTCCACAAAGGCCAGAAGATCACGTCAAGCGGTCACGGATTTGCCGGCATGCAGCGTCTCAAGCTGCTGCAAATTCTGGAAGCGCGGGCGAAAGAGCTCGGCGTGACCATGGTCCATGATGTTATCGTTGATAGCCTCGACGATCATCAGGATGCGGATTTGATCGTTGCCGGCGATGGCATAGCGTCTTTTATCCGGGATCAACATGTCGATGAGTTTGGCTCTGATGTTGTCATGCGGCCCAATAAATTTACCTGGCTGGGGTCCACTAAAGCGTTCGATACCTTTACTTTTTACTTCAATAAAAATGATGACGGCTTGTTCCGGGCTCATTGCTATCAATATTTGCCCGGCCAATCGACTTTCATTATTGAGACCACCGAAGACACCTGGCGCAAAGCGGGCCTTGATAAGGCGACGGAAGAAGACACGGTTGCTTATTGCTCAAAGGTCTTTGAAAAAGAACTCGGCGACGATCATCTGATCACCAACAATTCTGTGTGGCGGACCTTCCCCCGCGTGAAGAACGCGAAATACTATCATAAGAATATCGTGCTTTTGGGCGATGCGCTGCATACGGCCCATTTCTCGATCGGCTCCGGTACCAAATTGGCGATGGAAGACGCCGTCGCCTTGCATGAGGCGATGGAAGAAAACCCCGGTGATTTATCTAAAGCGCTCCCGGCCTTCCAGGAAAAGCGCGAGCCGGATGTGGATTCATTGCAGCGCGCCGCTCAAGTCAGCATGGAATGGTTTGAAAATGTTGAGCGCTATCACGAGGTGATGGAGCCAATGCAGTTTTCTTATGCGCTTCTGACCCGAAGCCTGCGCATCAATCACGAAAATCTCGGTCTGCGCGATAAGGATTTGCTCGACCAAGTTGATAACTGGATCGCTGATAAGGCTGCCGAGCAATCGGGCGTGGCGCGTGAAAAAGAGACGCCGCCGCCGATTTTTACACCTTTCAAGCTGCGTGACATGGTTTTGGAAAATCGCATCGCGGTCTCGCCGATGTGCATGTATTCGGCTGAGGATGGCCTGATCGGCGATTGGCATTTGGTCCATCTCGGTTCTCGGGCGATGGGCGGGGCCGGGCTTATTATGTCTGAAAGCACCGCGATCAGCCGCGACGGGCGGATTACCCCCGGCTGTGCCGGCATGTATAACGATGATCATGTCCCAGCTTGGAGCAGAGTGGTCGATTATGTTCACCAAAATAGTGGGGCTAAAATCGGCATGCAATTAAGCCATGCCGGGCGTAAGGCGTCCACCAAGTTGCAGTGGGAAGGCGGTGAACAGGCGCCGCTGACCGATGGCGAAGGCGCTTGGCCGATTATGGCAGCCTCGGCCATGCCTTATTCTGCAAATAATCCCACGCCGAAAGAGATGACGCGGGACGATATGGATCAGGTACGGGACGATTTTGTCGCCGCCGCGCGCCGCGCCGAGCAAGCTGGCTTTGATATGATCGAGTTGCATTGTGCGCATGGCTACCTGTTGAACACCTTTATTTCACCAAAAACCAACACCCGTAGCGATAAGTATGGCGGCTCGATGGAAAATCGTCTGAAATATCCTTTGGAAGTTTTCAAAGCGATGCGCGCGGTTTGGCCGGCTGAAAAACCAATGTCGGTCCGTGTTTCGGCAAATGATTGGATCGAAGATGGTATTACGCCAATCGATACAGTCGAAATTGCCAAAGCCTTCAAGGCAGCGGGATGCGATATCCTGGATGTGTCTTCGGGCCAGGTGGTTTCTGAAGAACAGCCTGAGTATGGCCGTTTATTCCAGCTTCCCTTCTCCGATCTCGTGCGCATGGAGGCCGATATGCCAACCATGACCGTCGGCAATATTCAATCCTACGCCGACGCAAACTCGATTATTGCCAGTGGCCGAGGTGACATTTGCGTTATCGCACGCATGCATTTATTTGATCCTTATTGGACGCGCCATGCCGCCAATGAGCTCGGCTACGATATGGAAATGCCCAATCAGTATAAATCCGTCCAGGAATATACCCCGAGATGGACCTAAATTTGGGCCAAAACAGCCCTTTAGTGTAAATATTAATTTTATTTTTAATCAAGTATATCTAATAAGCTATTGAAATATAATATATAATTTTTTACCCATGCATTGAATGCATGGCTGTTTTGCGGTTAACCCTCTAACTAACCTCGTTTAAAAGTCCTATATCCTCTTCAACAGATCAACAAACCCTGGCGAGAATGCCGGGAAGTAGTCTGGAAAGAAAAGGAAAAAAAATGAACAAACTTTCTGTAAAACAAACTGAAATCGCTGTCGAAGAGAATATCTCTTTAGTTGATTTCAATGATGGCCAGCCTTTGGCTATGGAAGATATTGATAAATTGGTTCGTGAAGCACGGCTTGCCCAGGCTAAAGTTGCCGGCGAGTTGGTCAGAACTGCGCTTAAGTTTATCGGCAATATTTTTTCAAGTATTCAAAAAGGTCTTCGTGCCGCAACGACTTTTGATGAACTCGCCCGTTTGTCAGACCGCGAACTTGCCGATATCGGCGTGCAGCGCAACGAAATTGCTCGTTTTGCCCTCGAAGATACGGCCACCCGTGCAGCTAAAGCTGATTTAGCGGTCTATGGCTATGGTATGAAAGTTGCCCGTCCTTCAAATGATTGGGTGGACCATATCGCGGCTTAATAAAATTTAAAGTACCTCCTAAAATACCCTGTTAGTTTAGTCCCTCAGATCTGTTGATCTGGGGGATTTTTCATAGGCGAATGAGGCCAATATTTTGACATTACCCCACCCGGCAGAGTAGGACTCACCCTCAACCGAAAAGAGAGCCCAAATTAGAGGCGGTCAGAATTGGCGAGAGTTAAATCTACAGAGCAGGATGACACGGGCAACTTTAATGCCGGGCTTTTTAACGCCCTCCCGGACCCGGTTATTTTATTAAACATATCGCGTGAAGTGGTTTTTGCTAATCGGGCGGCGGTGGATATGTTGGCTGCCAAATATGAAGGTCGCGACCTTGCCCTTTCCTTTCGTGTGCCAGATGTTCTGGCAGCGGCCGAAGCGGTCGTTCAGGGCGCGACCGAACGTGAGGTTGATGTTTCGCTTCAGGTTCCGGTTCCAAAAAATCTAAAAATAAGAATTATGCGAATTGAAGGATCAGCCTCCGAATTGGGTGCGGTCGCCTTGATGGTGTTCCACGATGTCAGTTCTGAGACTATGGCCGAGCAGATGCGCCAAGACTTTGTCGCCAATGTCAGTCACGAATTGCGCTCTCCAATCGCGTCCTTGATCGGATTTATTGAAACGCTCCAGGGGCCGGCTAAAGAAGATGCTGAGGCACGGGATCGCTTTCTCGGTATTATGGGGGATGAGGCGCAGCGCATGGCGCGCATGATTGATGATCTGCTGTCGCTTTCAAGGGTTGAGGCGAGCGAACGAATGCGCCCTCAAGAACAAGTCAATATTGCCGAGTTGTTGAGCATGACGCGTGAATTGCTTTTGAGCCGGGCCAAAGAAAATGCCATGGAACTCGTCTTTGACATTGCTCCAGATCTACCAGTTATTGCGGGTGATCGCGACGAGCTCATGGAGGTTTTTCAAAATCTCATGGACAACGCGATTAAATATGGTCAGGACGAAACCTTTGTAAAAATAAGCGCCGTTCAAGTTGACCGCATTCCAGAAATTGGCGGCGCTGGTATTGCCGTCGCCGTTGAAAATGAAGGTGAAGGCATCGCGCCCGATCAATTACCTCGGCTGACTGAACGCTTTTATCGCGTCGATAAAGGGCGGTCCAGAGAAATGGGTGGCACGGGCCTTGGTCTGGCGATCGTAAAACACATCATCAGCCGCCATCGCGGTCGGTTTAATATCGAGAGCACGGTTGGCAAAGGTGCGACTTTCACAGTTTACCTGCCGCTTTAGTTTCTGAAAATTCCTAATCCATTGTCATAAAACTGTCATCGAACGGTAATAAAAGAGTCTTCGAATAATTATAGTTTCACCTTGTTTTACGGATAAGTCAGAAATTCGCCTGACTTTTGGAACTAGAAATTTTATTCAGGAGTTACCCTTTTATGATTAAAAAGACCATCGCCTTGGCCGCAATAGCGTTAACCGCCATCGCCACTACCGCAGAGGCAAGAGACCAAATTCGGATTGTTGGATCGTCCACTGTTTTTCCTTTTGCGACCGCGGTTGCCGAACAGTTCGGAAAATCTTCGCCGTTTAAAACCCCGGTGGTTGAGAGCACGGGCTCCGGTGGCGGTATGAAACTGTTTTGCGCCGGTATTGGCCTTGGACATCCGGATATCACGAACGCTTCTCGCCGCATTAAAAATTCCGAATTTAAAAAATGTACCGCCAAAGGCATCCGCATTACCGAAGTTAAATTCGGTTTCGATGGCATTGTTCTGGCGAATTCAAAGAAAACGGCAGCTTTGAAAATCAGCAAAAAACAAATTTTCCAAGCCTTGGCGCAAAAAGTGCCAATGAACGGCAAATTGGTTGATAATCCTTACAAGAAATGGAGCGATATCGACCCCAGTCTGCCGGCAACTAAAATCGAAGTGCTCGGCCCACCGCCAACTTCCGGTACGCGCGATGCTTTTGTTGAGCTTGCTATGGAAGGTGGCGCGAAGAAGTTTCCAAGCCTGAAGGCGCTCCGCAAGAAAAACAAAAAGGCCTTTAAAGCGATTGCTCATGCCATTCGTGAAGATGGTGCGTTTGTTGAAGCGGGTGAGAACGATAACTTGATTGTCCAAAAACTTGAAGCAAATCCCGCCACCACCGGCATCTTTGGCTTCAGTTTTCTTGATCAAAACGGCGATAAAATTCAAGGAGCTTTGGTTGATGATACCTCTCCTACGTTCGAGAATATTGCCGGTGGAAAATACGGTGTCTCCCGTTCTCTGTTCTTCTATGTCAAGCAACAGCATGTCGATGTTGTCCCTGGCATCAAAGAATTCGTCCGCGAATTCACGGCTGAAAAAGCTTGGGGTGAAGACGGCTATTTGGTGGATAAGGGATTGATCCCCCTCCCTGCTGCAGATCGCAAAATGATCTCAAGTTCGGCCAATAACCTTTCACAGTTGAACATGTAGGGGTTTTCAAAAAGGCTGCCCCTCATTCTGTTTGATGGGGCAGCCAGTTTTGAGCTTTAGTGGATGCATAATTTAATTTTTACAGCCCTGATTTTAATCTTCCTGCTGGCCATTTATCACTATGGCCGCAGGTTTTCGCTACTTACGGTCAATCACAACCGCCAGGACCTTCATTCCCTTCCAGGCTATTACGGCCTTTATCTGGTGTTTTGGTTTATCGGGCCGGCTGTTGCTGCGCTTATAATATGGCTGCTGTTGGAACCGCCAATCATCATGGGGCTGTTATCAGAGTCTCTCACTCTCTCATTTCAGGCCGCGCCGGATGATGTGATGAGAGAAGTTAGGCTGCTGGCGTCAAATGCCTTTGCCTTAAAATCGGCAACGCCAGAGAAAGTCCTGCTGGTTAACCGCTATCAGGAACTGCAAGCGCTTGGGAATGGCATTCGAGCTGTGTTGGTTTTAGGCGGTGGCGTGTTGGGCGTGGTATATGCCCGCCGGTTCTTATCGCCCGAAATGCGGGCACGGCAGTCGGTTGAGCGATTTATTAAAGTGCTGCTTATTCTTTGTTCCGTCATTGCCATATTCACGACCATCGGCATCGTGCTGTCCCTACTATTCGAAGCCATTCGATTTTTTCATAAAGTATCACCGGCCGAGTTTTTGTTTGGTCTTCATTGGAGTCCGCAAACTGCCTTGCGTGCGGACCAAGTCGGTGCCAGTGGCGCGTTCGGTGCCGTGCCGGTTTTTGCCGGAACGTTTCTGATTACCATAATTGCCATGTGCGTCAGTATTCCCATCGGCCTCATGTCGGCGATTTATCTGGCGGAATATGCAACCCCGAGAATAAGAAATTGGGTCAAACCATCGCTGGAAATTTTAGCCGGCGTGCCGACCGTTGTTTATGGCTTTTTTGCCGCCCTCACCGTTGCCCCCTTCATACGCGGGCTCGGTGAACAAGTCGGCATCGCCGTCGCTTCTGAAAGCGCCCTGGCTGCTGGTCTGGTGATGGGCATTATGATCATTCCTTTTATATCGTCCTTGTCGGACGACATTATCAATGCGGTGCCACAATCTCTCAGGGATGGTGCTTACGCTATGGGATCGACCAAATCAGAAACCATCCGGCAGGTTGTGCTGCCGGCGGCCTTGCCGGGCATTGTCGGCTCCATATTGCTCGCCGTCAGCCGGGCGATTGGTGAAACCATGATCGTGGTGATGGCAGCGGGGCTGGCTGCCAAGCTGACCGCCAACCCGCTTGAAGCGGTGACAACGGTTACGGTTCAGATTGTTACACTGTTGGTTGGTGATCAGGAATTCGATAGTGCAAAAACCCTGGCTGCTTTTGCCTTGGGTCTCATGCTGTTTTTTATCACCTTGGCGCTCAATGTCGTGGCCCTGATTGTGGTGCGCAAATACCGGGAAAAATATGACTGATAACATGCCTCGTTCCATCCAATCGGGACCCGATTTATCGGCTGCTCGAATTGCCCGAAGAAACCGCTCTGAAAGATGGTTTCGCCAGCTCGGCATTTTGGCGATCGGCTCGGCGCTTCTGATGTTGGCCGTTTTGATGACATCAATCACCTCGAAAGGATATTCGGCCTTTTGGCAAACGCAGATAGCTATAAATGTGAACTTTGCCTCGTCCGATGTTCTGCCGACCGAAAAGGTGAATTTCCGGGGGTTGGCCCGCCGCTCCATTCGGGCCTTGTTCCCGGACGTCAAAAGCCGCCGCGACAAACGCGCCCTCTATAAATTGTTTAGCAATGGCATTGGCTATGAACTTCGAGATGCAATCCAACGTGATCCAAGCCTACTCGGCCAAAGCAAAAGGATCTGGGTCAAAGCATCTGCCGATACGGACATGCTGGTTAAAGGCTTTATTGAGCGCGCCGTTAAACAAAGTGACCGCCGACTATCGGATAAGCAATTGACGTGGTTTGACAGATTGGAAAAGGATGGCCGAATTGCCAAACGGTTTAATCTGACCTTCTTTACCCAGGCGGACAGCCGGGAGCCGGAACAGGCCGGTATCCTGGGCGCATTGATCGGCTCAATTTTAACTTTGAGCGTGACCCTCCTTTTGGTTTTCCCGGTTGGCGTTGCGGCTGCGATTTATCTTGAAGAATTTGCGCCGAAGAATAGGTGGTCGGATGTGATCGAGGTTAACATCAATAATCTGGCTGCCGTGCCGTCCATCGTGTTTGGCCTATTGGGACTGGCTGTACTTTTGAACTGGGTCGGCCTGCCGAGATCGACGCCGATTGCGGGTGGTGTGGTGCTGGCCTTGATGACCTTGCCGACCATTATTATTTCCAGCCGCTCTGCTTTGAAAGCCGTGCCACCCTCAATCCGCGAGGCCGCCATCGGGATGGGAGCTAGTCCGTTGCAGACGGTAAGCCACCATGTCCTGCCTTTGGCCATGCCCGGCATGATGACGGGGGCGATTATCGGTATGGCGCAGGCCTTGGGCGAAACCGCGCCGCTTTTGATGATTGGCATGGTTGCCTTTATCGTTGATGTGCCGGGTGGTTTCACGGATGCCGCAACGGTGTTGCCGGTACAGATTTTTCTGTGGGCTGATGCGCCCGAGCGGGCCTTTGTCGAAAAAACATCGGCCGCGATCATGGTGCTTGTCGCTTTTCTGATCGCGATGAATTTGTTTGCAATATTAATGAGAAAGAAATTTGAACGACGTTGGTAGAATAATGAAAAATGAAATGAACGAACTGTGCTCTGTTGAAGGAGCTGAATATTTTGAAGTTGAAGATCGCGCGCCACTGGCTGAAGTGAAATTGTTCGCCCGGGATGTTGGTGTGAAATACGGTGAGAATGAAGCCTTAAAAAATGTCTCCATTGACTTCATGGAACATCAGGTTATCTCGCTTATCGGACCGTCGGGTTGTGGAAAATCGACTTTCCTAAGATGCTTAAACCGTATGAATGATACGATCGAGGGCTGTCGGGTGACCGGAGAAATTCGCCTGGACGGCAAAGATATCTACAGTAAGGCGACC
>Ga0233428_1002185_pt1 | contig 19100 bp, 16 predicted proteins | sample SI_118_April2016_4_FD_179890 | JGI IMG/M metagenome (GOLD analysis project Ga0233428, IMG submission 179890) | Seawater microbial communities from Saanich Inlet, British Columbia, Canada - SI_118_April2016_120_MG | ecosystem: Environmental > Aquatic > Marine > Inlet | place: Canada: British... | reverse complement strand
TTTCTGCTGACGGGTGATAGCGAGATCAACCCACGCATCAGTCGCGGCGGCACCAAGAGCTATCGCTGGGACGAGTTCGTCGAAGATCCCGACACGCCCTTGGATTCTCTGATTCTACGTTGGTCCGACGATCCAGAAGAGCATTTTCGTGTCGATACGACACGTGTAGCTGGTGATCTCATGATCAATGTGATAGGAGATCCGACCTTCGCTGGTACGGGGCGCATACGTTTCTTCGTCGATGATCCTGTTGATCCAGTGAATCTGAATGACACGGTCACGCTGTTTTTCGTCTCATCAGAGGCGTTGCCGCCCGAGGTCTTTCCATCACAGACAAAGATTGACCTCCCGCGCAATGGGTCACAGATGGAGTCGCTGGACGAATTTGTCGAGGACCCGGACAATGATGACGCAGAGCTCAGGTGGTCGCTCCCCGGTGTGACGGAGAATGCCCTGGGTGTTGATGAGCAACGCATTCTGACGGTGATCGCGCAGCAGGATTTCGTCGGTTATGAAGAGATCAATCTCACGGTCTCTGACCCAGGAGATCAGTCCGACCAACTCACGCTGCGTATCTACGTCTCCGATGGTCGCCCCGTAGTGGGTGGAATCCCAGACCTGATTCTCGACCTGAGCGACGAAGATCGATCCCTCGATCTGGACAACTACTACTACGACGACAACAATACAGATGTGCAGATGGACTGGCGTGCATTGTCGACCTTCAACGAAGACAACCTGCGTGTCTCGATCGATCCGTTGACTCACATCGTGACCTTCCTCGTCGATCAGAATGCTGAGTTCGGCAATGAGGTCGTCATCTTCCAGGTGCAGGACCCAAGTGGGATTTCGGCACAGGACACGATGCTGGTTACGATTCGCAGTGGTGGCGTGGGTGCAGGGGGTGCTTTCTCCCTTACTCCTTTGCCAGATCTTGAAGCGCCCGTGGGGCAGCTGGTGACCGTTGCTGATCTGCTCGATCACCTCCTCGTGTCACCGTCGGTCTCTAAGGGGTCGGTTCGTTTCGAGGTAGCCGACCCGGGCCAGTTGGGGGCCGCCATCATCCAGCGCCGCACAGATGCAAGTGACGAAGATGGGTTCCGCCAGGATCTGAGCGTCTTCAGCGAGACCTCAGGTCTCGATACGATTCGGATCTCGGCGATAGACTCGCTCGGGCGATCGGAAGTTGCCACGACGACGATCAGATACTTTGGCGAGAGTGAACGTCTCGATCTCAGATCGTTACCTGATATCGTTTTTATCGCCGGCCAGTCTTCGCAGACCATCGTATTGAACGATTTCATCGTCGATCGAATCGCGCATCCGGATTCCGTCATCCAGTGGGCCTTCTCCGACATCGGTTCGGGGGAGGGGGCGATCTTGATTCAGATCAACAACAATAGTTCAGTCTTCGCTCTGTCTGGTGACATTACCGAGACAGAAGTCGTCTTCGTCGCCCGCGACACGGCGCTGAATGTAAGTGGCAGGGACACGGTGCGAATCATCTCGCAAGATCCAGATCTTGCGACGCAGCCGCTTGAGCCATTTCCAGATCTTGTTCTGGAGGCGGGCGACATCGATTCGTCCATCGTCCTCAATGATTTTCTGCCGCAAGGGGTCTCTCCGGCGACAACGAATTGGTCGGTCTCCGGTCAGCGTCTGACGGCACCTGTGATCGATCCGGTGAGTCCGCATCTACTGCGCGTCACGGCCTTGGGAAATAGCCTCGGTGCCGACACATTGTCTCTGCGTGTCGATCTAGGTGGAGGGTTTCTTGCGTCTGGCGAGTTGATCGTGAATGTCGTCGAGCCAATCAACGACTCGACCATGGAGATGCGCGTTGTCCCGAATCCGATCAATCCGCAGTATCTGAATTTCTTCGTCATCGCCCGTACTGAACTGGCGTCCAGTCCTACCGTTGTCGTCACCTTCGAAGGAGATAGTACCGTCGCTGTGAGTCAGGTAGAGGAAGACCTGAACAGTGGGGTATTGATCTGGGGTGGCGCCTATCGAGTTCGTCAGGATGCAACGGGGACCGTCACGCTTCGTGCGACAGCACTCACGGCGCTGGGATCAAGTGTTAATGCGCAGGAATCGATTGCGGTGGGGCAGTTGTCCGCTGGCAAAGTGATGGCCTTGCGTCATGGCCCGGTAGAGGTTGTCGCCGATCCTGCCTATGGCACCAGCACAACGGTGACACTTCAAAGTCGGCGCCCTGAACGGGACGGATCGGCTCGAATCGTCGGTGTAACCGGTGCGCGTGAATCCGAACTGATTCCGACACTACTCTTTAATCTTCTGCCGGCGCACGCACAGCTGGCAGCGCCAGCGCAAGTGGCCATTGATGGCGTTGCAGATGGATTGGGGCTCTATCGTTCACTTGGCCCCGATCGCTGGCAGTGGATAGGTCGTCTGCACAAGGCTGATGCCCATGCCGCGACAGCCGAGATCGCTCAATTTGGCCAATATCAGGTCGCCGCAGACTTCACGATTCCGCAGATCAAGATTCTGCAGAGGTCCCCAGGTCGCTTGCAGGTGCAGATGACGGACGGTGGTTCCGGGATTGATCCGGTCTCCATCGAGGCCCGCCTTCATGGCGAATTGCTGCCCGTCACAATAGATGATGACGTCATCGTCTTCGAACTCAGTTCGGCCAGTGTCGATCGAATGAGTTCGCCTGTTGTCGAGATTCGCGTGCAGGATCAGGCATCGAACAAGTCGACCCTCTTTGTCGAAATAGATGCAGACCAGATTCTGCCGCGCCACGCGCGATTGGGAGAGAATTTCCCAAATCCCTTCAACCCTGAGACGACGATTCCCTTTGCCGTGCCTGGGCCCGGTCTGGTATCTGAGAAATCAAGGGTGCGGCTCGTGATCTACAACACGGCGGGGCAACGGGTACGTCTCTTGCTCGATGAGGGAATGCAGCCCGGCATCCACCAGATCCTGTGGGATGGCCGTGATGCAATGGGCCGGACAGTAGGTAGTGGGACGTATTTCTACCGCCTGACCCTGTTGCCCTCAGGTATTCAGCAGACGCGTCCCATGACGTTGCTCAAGTAGACCATGACGTTGCTCAAGTATCGGAGCCAAGGAATGACTCAGAAAATGATCCGGTCGCGACCTTTTATGAACCTGCTTCCCATCGCCTGCCTCGCCCTACTTTGCTCCTGCGGTGGTGGCACAGGCATAGGACCAGGAGAGATTCAGAAGCGGGAAGACCGACTTCTTGATCGCCTACCGATCGACTGGAACATCTACAACGAATCCGACCACCAGGGTGCCATCGACTTCTTCACAAAGACCCTTGAACAGGCAGATGCCTTCGAAGGGGTGGAAGGTGTGAAGAATCAGGTGAAATCTGAAGCACAGTCGGGCATCGGTTGGTCTTTCTTTCAGCTGCAGGATCTCAGCTCCGCTGAGCAAGCATTTGCGCAGGCGACACAGCTGGATCGGCAGAATGCAGACGCCTGGGCCGGTTGGGCCGGCGTGGCGTTGGCGCTACGAGATTTTGGTGACGCGGCGCAGTATTCATCGCAAGCTCTGGAGACAGATCCGGAATACAACTCCGCCACACGAGTGGATGCATCCGGTCGTTTTCTCGGGCACGACAATGTTGACGAGCGTCATCTGAGACTGATGCTGGCTGAGGCGTATTTCCAGATTGGCACCTACGGCGCCATTGAGCGAAACGATCCGAACAACGCGGCGGCACAAGTAAGATTCGTTGACCGCGACTACCGCTATCAGGATCCGGGTCAACTGCTGCAGCGCATCAGCGAATTGGCTGTTGAGTTGCAGTCGCCCTCGGGGAACTAGGACGACTGGTGCTAATCCTACGAAACATGGTGCGATGCACGGCCCTGCTGATTCCACTGATCTGTTGCCTGGCAACTGACAGTGATGCGCAGGATCTGGCATTGTTGCAGTTGCCAACGAATTCTGCTATCACAATCCCTGCTGGCCAGGGCCTTGATCTTGTTGGCAGCGCCGAACCCATGGGCAAGGGGCGCTTTCGTCTCCGTGTACAGAATCGTTCGGCGTCCGTCGTTATTCCCGATTTGGGCAATGGCACGATCTACACCGGTTACTATGGACTGGCGTATGGCTTCAGTGACGCGATGGATCTGTCCGTCATGCTGCCCTTCCTCATGGATGGTGCGGGGGGCCTGAACAAATATGGCTCCGGTGATCCGGTGGTTGGCATCAAGTGGTCGAAACCTGGACGTATTCGTGCCGGCACACACACGGCCTTTCAGTTGCTCCTTGGGTTGCCCCTGGGGTACAAAGGCGAGCACGCCCTCGACGGCATCGGTGGAATCCGTCAGTTCAGCAGTGGTGGTCTCGATATGGGGCTCAACGGTCTGCTCGACGTTCACTTCCGGCGTGCTTCGATCTATGTGAATGGTGGTCTGTTCAAACCCGGCAACGTCGCTGTAGAGACGCAGTTGGTCTACGGCCTCGGAGTTGAAGTCGGTCGAACAAATCGCTGGATCAGTTTCAACTCAGAATACCAGGCTCGGGTAGCGCTCGGTGCGACATCACGGGCGGCAAATATCCTGAAGGTTGGTGTGCGCGTGCAGATGGCAAGAGGGATTGAACTCGAATTCAACCAGGAGATTGGTTTCCTCGATCATCCTGTGCCATCCCAGTTCACTTTTGGCATCCGCACTCATGGATTCCTCAGCCCGCGGCGACGCTTCGCCTCTCGGGCAACCGTCTATGCTCCGCCCGTGCCACCAAAACGAGTCTACGAGCCCGACTCGGTGCTGCGACTGGCCATCGTTGAGTTTGAGGGATTTGAGGAATACGCCGCAGGTGAGCGCATTGTCGATCGCTTGCGTGAGGAGTTGGATCCTCATGACAGTCTCGAGGTTGTTGATCTGACTCGCTACGCTGGAATTCCTTATCGCGGCGCACTGAGTCCGCATCAATTAAGCGATATCGCTCGCAAGCTGGATGTGGATGTGATCATCTCAGGTGCGCTAACACACTACGATGTGGAGCGTTTTTCCGGGGCTCGTGTGCCATACGTTTTCGAAATACCGGAGACGGAGGTAAAAGTCGGGCTGCGATACCGAGTGATGTGGTTTTCATCCTCCGCCAGAACGGAGATGGAAGCACTGTCACAGCTGATTGAGGGAGAGGGACGTCTGCGCAAGCGCGTGCGCCTGCTGCCGGCCGATCGGCGTGATATCACAGTCGCTCGATCCGCCGCCGAAATCCGTCAGGTCCATGAGGGGGCTCTCGATGACCTGGTATCGAATCTGCTCGACAACATGTCCCAGCACTTTTCGTGGGTTCCGCCTCAATTCGCTTACGCGGACTACCGGTGACCACTATGCGTCTGATTAGTCTGATCATTGGTCTGGCCTTGCTGTCGGGTTGCGCCTTTTCCGTCGCACCCACCGACAGTGAGGAGTCGACGCTGTCGGTCGTGTTGTCTGCCTACCCGACACAGTTGTCCGCCGAAGATTCGTCCACGGCGGAAGTGTGGGCGACCGTGTTGCAGGGAACCAATCCGGTGAAGGATGGAACCGTCGTGCGATTTGCCACAACGGCGGGTGAAATCACCGCAGAGGGATCAACTCTGGATGGGCTTGCTGTGGCACAATTGATCAGTCCCGCCGACGGCCGGCCCCGTCGCGTCGCCGTCGTGGCTCAAGCTCTCACCGTACGCGACACGTTTGATGTTGATCTTATCATCCAAGACAGTGGTTTTTAGGGGGGCGCCGTGGGCTCATGTGATCTTGACATATCTTCAGCCTTTTCAGTATATTGGCGCGTGATCATGCCCCCCTATGGACACCGGATCACGCCCTCTCCCGGGGTTGCGTATTTCGCATAGTTATTGCGCCCGCGTCCTCTAGTTGTATCCCCACAATTGAATAACTCTCCAAGTATCCTCTTGGCTGGCGGCAACTGGCATTGGGGACTTTATGGAGCAGGAATCGGGTGTCGTTGCCCAGTTGTGTCTGCCATTGGCAGCGGCTGAGGCATCGTCAGCGCAGTCCGAAACCCAAGGGCGGTCCGCACTGTGTGCCCACTGTGGTGCAAAAGTGCGTCTGTCTGCGTGGTTACAGGATACAGGTGTCGCTCTGCATTATTGCGATACAACCTGTCGCCAAGCGTGGGCTCGGACGGAGGAATCCTTCGCCGTTCGCCTGGACCATGGCAAAGCACGCCGTCGTCGAGGAGGGAACTGGCAGATCCAGGCCCGGGAGGCCCGTTACCGCGATGAGTGTCGTTGTCAGGAGTGCGGCGTTACGGAAAAGGAGATGGGGCAACGTCTCCATGTCCACCACAAGATTCCCTACAGACGCTTCCACAGCAACGTGGAGGCGAACAAGCTCGAACATCTGGTCAGTGTGTGCGCCGCGTGTCATCAGCGACTCGAGGCGCAACTGCGTCGCGAATTGCCTCTCTTTGCCGCCGATCCTTGAGGCCAGGGAGTATCTGACCAAAGGGAGTTACTCGTGAATTCGGCCCCTCTCGAGTTGAGTGTCATTCTACCTGCTTACAATGAGGATGGGGTGATCGCACGCGTTGTAGGTGCATTGTGCCAGCGGCTGAATGAAGAGGCTGCTCTGCTTGGCCATTACGAGATTCTTGTGATTGACGATGGCTCCACCGATGACACAGCGCAGCAAGCGCGCAGTGCCGGTGGAGGCGTGCGGGTCGTTCAGCACCCTTACAACATTGGCAATGGCGCTGCAGTCAAGACGGGTATTCGCCACGCGCGTGGACGTATCCTCGTGTTCATGGATGCGGACGGCCAGCATGATCCAGGTCAGGTGCCTGAATTCTTCGCGGCGTGTAGTCGCTACGATATGGTCGTCGGAGCACGGGGTAGGGGGTCTCAGGCTGGCTTGCATCGTTCGCTTGCAAATGCGCTGTATAACGGACTGGCTTCCTACGTAACTGGTCGCCGTATTCTCGACCTCACTTCTGGATTCCGCGCGATTCGACGGGACGTGGCGAGACGATTCGCCGGTTTGCTGCCCAACGGATTCTCCTATCCGACAACGATCACGCTATGCCTGATGCGCGCTGGCCACAGCGTTCTGTATGAACCGATCGAGGCAGCCAAGCGCACGGGCAAGAGCAAGATCAAACTGATATCGGATGGGACCAAGTTTCTCATGGTCATCGCCAAGATCTGCATGCTCTTTGCGCCAATGAAGATTTTCCTCCCTGTCAGTGTCTACCTGTTTCTTATGGGGTTGGGCTACTACGGTTACACATTTCAATTGGAACATCGCTTCACGAACATGTCGATGCTCCTCTTCACCACGTCTGTTGTGATTTTCATGATGGGCCTGCTCGCGGAGCAGATCGCGCAGTTGCGATTTGAGCGTACTGAGGAGGCTGTGAGTGATGACTGATGGTGGGTGGAATGGATGACCGTTTGCCTGTTTGGTTCCTACACCACAGCCGAAGGCTATCCGGTCAATCGCGTCTTGCGCCAGGGCTTGCGGCAGGCAGGGGTGACCGTCATCGAGTGTCGCGCCGAGGTATGGGGTCGCTTTGTGCACGAGTTATTCGAGCGTGCCACGCCGGGCCGATTGCTGCGTACAGCAGCCCGTATGATCTGGGGTGTCTTGTCCCTCACGGCCAAGTACGCGCGAGCACCGGCGCACGACTGGGTGCTGATCGGCTATCCCGGCTACATCGATGTACTGCTCGCGCGTCTATTGATTGGACGGCGGCGAAAGATTGTGTTGATCTCATTTATCTCCCTCTTCGATACAGCCATAGGCGATCGTCGAGCTGCCAGCGCAACAAGCTTGCCGGCGCGCCTGTTGCGGTGGCTGGACGCGGCAGCATTTCGCGCCGCAGATGTCGTGCTCGTGGATACCGATGAGCATGGCGATCACTATGCCCAGCTATTTGGAATCGATCGCGATCGCTTCGTGCGTTCCTTCGTGGGGGAGGACGACGAACAATTTCGGCCCCTGCAAGCGCCCATCCGTAAGGCGGGGGAACCACTTCGGGTCTTGTTTTTCGGGACGTACGTGCCACTTCACGGCATCGACACCATCGTTGACGCAGCGGCCGAGCTACAGCATGAAGAGATCGACTTTACCCTCATTGGCTGCGGCGAGCAACTTGACTCGCTACAGGCACGATCACTGCAGCTGGGTGGCCGCGTGCGCTTCGTCAGCGAATGGCAGTCGACGACACAGCTGTGTGAACACATCGGTCGAGCTGACATCTGTCTCGGTGTCTTTGGCACGACACCAAAGGCGGCTCGTGTGATTCCCTACAAAGTCTTCGATGCACTTGCCGTCGGCCGCCCGGTGGTCACGCGCGATTCACCAGCGATCCGGGAGATGCTCAGTGACGGCGAATCCGCCTTGCTCTGTCCTGCCGGGGATGGGAAGGCGCTGGCAGAAGCGATTCGTCGCCTGCACGTAGATCCCATGTTGGCAGATCGCGTTGCCGCCGCAGGCCATCAGGCATTCTTGGCCCACGGCACACCCGCAGCCATTGGGCAACGCCTGCTGCAGCAAGTCGAGATCTCGGCATGAGTGAACAGATGATCGAACCAACCCCTTGGGGAGAGACCGAAATACGTGGCCCCGTGCACCTGTTTCGCGAGCGTCTCCTCATGCGGCTCTTCGAACCACTCCTGAGCGATGGACGTGTGCTGGATGCAGGGTGCGGATCTGGAAGTCTGGCCTTTGAACTGGCCAAGTGTGGTTTCCGTGTAGATGCCCTCGAGCACTCGAGCGAATTTGTCACCATGGTACGCCACAAGATCTCACGTTATGGCAATGAGAGTCGAATCAACGTGCAACAGGGATCGGTCACGCGTCTGCCTTTTGATGATGCCGTCTTCGACGGGGCCGTGTGTGGTGAAGTCATCGAACACGTCAAACCTGGCGATGGCGGAGATGTTGGTGCGATTGCTGAGCTGGCGAGAGTGTTAAAACCGGGTGCCCCCTGTGTTGCCAGCGTCCCATTGAATCAGAAATTGTGGGACGACGCCGATGCTTGGGCAGGGCACGTGAAACGCTATGGCCGAGAGGAATTCGCCGATCTGTTTCGACAGGCTGGCTTTGACATTCAGAGCGTACGTGTATGGGGCTTTCCGCTGGGGCGCATCTATCACAGTGTGCTGTTTGGCCCCTGGCTGCGACGGACGGCTTCGATGACACCAGAACAACGGGAAGGGCGTCGCGACACACGCGCAGCTCGGAATCCTGTTCTCGTCGGTGCCGTGGCAGGTGCGTTGCGCTTTGACGAGTTGTTCGCTCGTTGGCCTTGGGGGCGGGGTGTGATTCTCGCCGCCACACGTCGTTAGGTGGAAACATGGGAATAGGTACAGCAGTGGTCGGTGTAGGATACTGGGGGCCAAATCTCGTGCGCAATCTGGCCTCCACAGAAGATTGCGATCTGCTGATGGTCTGCGATCGTGACGCAGCACGCCGTGAGTCGGTAGGCCGGCAACATCCCGGTGTACAGCTGACGGACAGTGTCGACGATGTCTTGAGTGACAGCAGAGTCGACGCCGTCGTCGTGTCGACGCCAGCTGACACGCACTACGAACTGGCTCTTCGCGTGTTAGAGTCAGGGCGCAGTGTATTTGTCGAGAAACCCTTGGCTCGCACATCGAAGGAGTGTGAGCGCCTCATCGCCGAGGCCGAGAAACGCGGTGTCCAGCTGATGGTCGGACATACCTTCGAATTCAACGCAGCTGTCGAATATGTAGAGAATCTGATCGAGGCGCGTGAGTTGGGGCAGGTCTACTACATCTATTCGCAGCGCCTGAATCTTGGCGTCGTGCGACACGATGTGAATGCACTGTGGAACCTGGCACCCCATGATATTTCCATCGCCTTGCGCTGGCTCAAGAGAGACCCCGTACGGGTTGCTGCCAGGGGCTACACCTACCTGCAGGCCGGTGTGGAAGATGTCGTCTACGTCGACCTGGAATTTGCCGATGGCGTCGCCGTTCACATCCATGTGAGCTGGCTCGATCCGGGCAAGGTACGACGCATGACCGTCGTGGGGAGTCGCAAGATGGTCGTTTACGACGATGCCAGCACGGAGGGCAAGATCCAGGTTTTTGACAAGGGGATCGATCGCGAGCAGTTGGATGATTCACTTGGGGAGTTCGACTCCTTCGGGAAGTTCCAGCTGACCCAGCGTGCAGGTGATGTTCTGATACCGAAAATCGACTTTGTCGAACCCTTGAAACGTGAGTGCAGCCACTTTGTCGAGAGCGTTCTGTCCGGGAAACGTCCCCTGACAGACGGTCGCAATGGTCTGAAGGTTGTCAGAATACTTGAAGCAGCAACGCGGTCCCTGCAGGGCGGCGGTGTCGCGATCGAGTTGGATGACCTCGACTAACGAGCCTAGGTAGGGAGACCGTAAGTGTATCGAGACAACAAGATTGGGTTGACCATCCCCGCGTACAATGAGGAGCGGCTGATCGGCCCAACACTGGATGCCATACCCGACATCATAGACGTGGTCTATGTCGTCAACGATTGCAGTACTGATTCGACGGCCGATGTGGTGCGCGAACGTGCCGCCAAGGATCCGCGCATCACTCTGGTCGATCACGAGACCAATCAGGGCGTGGGGCAGGGGATCATTACCGGATATCAGCGAGCGAGCGTCGATCAGTGTGATCTTTGCGTCGTCACGGGTGGCGATCATCAAATGCCGATGGAACAGATCCCGGCCTTGTTGGATCCATTGGTGGAAGGGAATGCCGATTACAGCAAAGGCAATCGTTTTCTGATGCCCGATGACGGGTTGGATGACATGCCGTGGTCGCGCATGCTCCCCAATGCCATGATCTCTTTCATGACCAAGATGGCCAGCGGCTACTACAAGATCTTCGATGTCGTCGATGGATTTACGGCGATCACACGCCGCGCCATCGATTTGGTCGACTGGGATTCCGCCTGGAAGGGATATGGTTATCCCATGGACTTCCTCGTGCGGCTCAATGCCTACGGCTTGCGGGTCATCGATGTACCCCGACGCGCCATTTATCTAGAGGGTGAGCGGCAGTCGCAGATCAAGGGGGTGCGATACGCGATGAAGGTCACGCCGATGCTGATTCGAGATTTCTTCTGGCGCATCATCTTCCGCTACCTCGTGCGCGATTTTCACCCGCTTTTGTTTTTCTATCTCTTCGGACTGCTGTTCCTGCCGCTGGGCGTGGTTTTTGGCGGCTTCTTGATCTATCAGCAGATGGAGGGCGTGGGCGTGAGTGGTCCACGAGCTGTTGTGTGTGCACTCATGGTTCTGATGGGACTTCAGTTTCTCCTGTTTGCCATGCTCTACGATATGGAAGAGAGCAAGTAGATCACGTTCATGCATGTCTGCATTCTGACGACGGGGTTCCCGCGATTTCAGGGAGATCTGTTCGGCGCATTTGTGCTTGAGATGGCCCGCGCGCTCGTAGCGGGTGGGACTCAGGTCACTGTGGTGGCTCCTCACGAGAAGGGGATTGCTCGCGTCGAAACGGTGGACGGTATAGAGGTGCGCCGCTTTCGCTATTTTCTGCCTGGTTTGCAGGCTGTGGCCTATGGTGGCGGCATCCCAACCAACCTTCGCAGCAGCTGGCTGGCGCGACTTCAAGTTCCCCTGTTTCTGCTGGCTTTTGCATGCGCCGCTCGAAGGTGGGGACGAACCTGTGATCTGTACCACTGTCAGTGGACGATCACAGCTGCTGTTGCTTGGCTGGCCAATCGTGGACACCGCCGTCCCATTTTGCTCAGCGTTCGCGGCAGCGACATGATGCTCTCAGACCACTCCATAGGTCGCCACATGAATCGCTGGCTCGTGTCTCGTGCCGACACCATCACTGCCGTCAGCGAGCAGATCGCCGGACGGCTCGCCGAGCACGGTGTGGGTGCCAAGACCCATGTTGTTGCCAACGGTGTGAGCGATCGCTTTCTCCCCAAGGATCGTCTGGCTTCTCGGCACGAATTGCAACTACCTGCAGAAGCAATCATCTGCCTCTTTGTAGGCATGCTCGTACCGGTCAAGGGTCTGGATGTTCTTCTGCAAGCCGTTTCTCAGATAGACAATGAGCGTCTTTTGCTCGTACTCGTCGGAGATGGTCCGGAGCGCGCGGCGCTAGAGCACTGCGTCGAGCATCTGGGGCTCTCGGAGCGAGTGAAGTTTGTCGGTGCCTGTTCCTCCGATGACGTGCCCAAGTGGATGGCTGCCAGCGATCTGCTGGTCCTGTCGAGTCTGTCAGAGGGACGTCCAAATGTGGTGCTTGAAGCGCATGCCAGTGGCAGGGCCACAGTCGCAACCGACGTGGGTGGGACTGGAGAGTTGATCGAGCACGAGCAGACGGGTCTGCTCGTGCCGCCGAGTGATCCGGTCGCTTTGGCTGAGGCCTTGCGGGCCCTGATTGACGACGACAACAGACGCGACAGGATGGGTAAGCAGGCGCGTCAGCGGTTGCTGGAGAAGGGGCTCACGTGGCAGGGAACAGCGACGGCCATACGTACCCTCTATGAACAATTGATGGAACGGCGCGCATGTGTGGCATCGTAGGTAGTGTCCACATCGATCCTCGCCGTCCGGGCAACCACGAACTGGTGCATCGGATGTGCGATGCGATCACCCATAGAGGGCCCGACGCTGAAGGGTTTCACACGGGACCTCAAGTGGGATTGGGTATGCGTCGGCTGCAAGTCATCGATCTGGAGACCGGTGCCCAACCCATGTCCAATGAAACCGGCACGATCCAGTTGGTCTTCAATGGAGAGATCTACAACTATCGGGAGTTGCGGACCCGTTTGGTCAACAGTGGTCACCAGTTCAAGACACAGTCTGATACCGAGGTGATCGTGCATCTGTACGAGGAATGTGGAGATAACTTTGTCGAACAGTTGCGCGGTATGTTCGCCATTGCGCTGTGGGACACCACGCAACGTACACTGATTCTGGCACGTGACCGGCTGGGAAAGAAGCCACTCTTCTATGCGCAAACCTCGGCCGGTATTTCATTCGCTTCGGAACTGACTGCGTTGATGTTGGATCCCGCTATCGATTCTGAACTCGATCATGTCGCCGTCGATGAATACCTGACGTATCTATTTGTCCCACACCCACGGACCCCTTACCTGGCTGTCAAAAAACTGCCCCCGGCAACGGTGGCAATATACCAGGATGGACAACTTCAACAGCGTCGTTACTGGCATGTTGATTATCGCTCCGGTGAGCAGGACCGCCGTTCTGAGCAAGATCTGGTAGACGAACTAGACGAGAAATTGTGTGAGGCTGTTCGGCTGCGTTTAGAAGCAGATGTGCCACTTGGCGCATTTCTCAGCGGTGGGGTCGATTCCTCACTGATTGTGGCGATGATGCAGAAGGTGGGGACGGGGAACGTGCAGACCTTCACCGTTGGTTTTGGTGATCCCAGTTTCGACGAGGTGAGTCAGGCGAGCGAATTTGCCCGCTACCTCGGCACGCAGCATACAGACTTCGTCAGCGACTATGGTGTTGCAGATCTGGTCCCGAGGATGGTGAGTCATTTTGGTGAGCCCTTCGCCGATTCGTCTGCGATTCCCACGTTTCGTGTCGCCGAAATGACACGTCAACAGGTGACCGTTGCCCTCAGCGGCGATGGGGGTGATGAGGTGTTTGGCGGCTATAGGCGCTACCAGGCACGGCGCTGGGCCAACATGTTCAATCGCCTTCCCGGCTTGCTGCATCGTCTGCTCGATGCGGGTGGTAGGCGACTGCACGAACCGGCTATGTATTTCGGCCACAGTCGTCGAAAAAAACTTAAGCGCTTCCTGGAATATGCTGCCACGGTGCGCGAGACACCGCAGACATCATGGGCCTTTTTCTTTCCGGACAGTACCCGGCGATCCTTGTATTCAACGGGATTTGCAGGCGCGCTGGGTGCTGATCGTGAGCAAGAGGGAGGAAGCTATGCCGCCTACGAGCAGGCTGCGTTCGACGCGGATGGACAGGGCATGTTGTGGTTCGATCTGATGACCTATCTCACAGACGATATCCTCGTGAAGGTAGATCGCATGAGTATGGCCTGCTCGCTTGAGGTTCGCTCACCCCTCTTAGATCACGAAGTCATCGAATTCATGGCAGGTGTGTCGGTGCACCACAAATACGATCTGCGGTCGACGAAGAGACTACTGCGTCGTGTCGCCGAGCGCTACGTCCCGGCAGAGATTCTGCAGCGACCCAAGCACGGTTTTGCAGTACCTCTGGCGAGTTGGTTGAAGACGGATCTGAAGCCGTGGATGCAGGAGCTATTGAGTTCACAGGCAGTGGCCAGCAGAGGTTTGTTCGAACCCGCTGAAGTCACCGGTATGGTTGACCGGCATTTGCGCGGAGAACGGGACTTGAGTCAGCAACTCTGGGCGCTGCTGATGTTGGAAGCCTGGTTCCGCCAGGGGCGTGTGGGTAGGTAACCATGGTGGACAGTTCCGACAACGTGCGCCGTAGTGCGCTGACAGAGGACAACGGTACGGCCGAAAATGGTGATCGCCGCCCCGCATGGCTGGGGGTGATTGGGCTGCTTTGGTCTGCCGCCATCTTCTACCACTTTTTTACAACCCTTGGTTTTGTCGATTTGCTCAAGCAAGTCGTGGGCATAGGCGGTTGAGGCAAGATTTGCCATGCTGAGCTCACTCGCCATCGCCCTGCTTCTGGGCGCCGCTGCAGCGGCAACGGGAAGGAAACTTCTCGCCTGGATCGGTTTCCGACCTGACAGCACCGCACAGGAGTGGAGTCTGTCCGTTTGCCTCGGATTCGGTCTCCTGATGGTGATGATGCTGATTCTCGGCTTGAGTCATCTGCTCTACGAGAATCTGATCTACGGTGCGCTCTTGTTGTGGGGTGGGGTAGGTCTGTATCACCGGCAGCTCAAGATACCGCGTCGCCCCATGCCGGATCTGGCGCAGAGCCTGCGCTCACCACAGACGTGGTTGCTTGTGAGTATGGCGCTGGTCCTGGTGTTGGGTGGTGTCCGTGCCATGGCGCCGACCCATGGAGCAACAGACCCGCTGGCGTACCAACTCGCCCTGCCACGCATCTATCTGCAGAGTCACTTCCTCAGCTTTGAGCAGACGATAACCGGTGCTCTGTACCCTGGTTATTTGGGCCTTCTCTACGTCGTCGGGTTGGCTCTCCATGGCCCCGTCCTGGCGCAATTGATTCACTGGTTTCTTGGCGTCTCGACCTGTATTGCAGTGTACGCTCTCGGGCGGCAGCTCTTTGGGCGTGCCACTGGCGTGTGGGCTGCCGTTATCTTTGCCATGTGTCCTGTCGTCACGATTTTTGCGAGCCAGGGCTACATCGATGTGGGGCTCTGCTTCTTTCAGTTCTGTGCATTCAGTGCGCTTTTCGCTTGGTGTCGACGACAGGACCGGTCCAGCTTGCTTCTGGCAGCTCTGCTCACGGGCATCGCCATTGGCGTCAAGCATCAGGGGCTGCCGACTTTGCTGATCGGCACGAGTATGATCGGCGTTCTCAGTTGGCGTACCAGCGGCTGGCGTCAGGCGCTGGTGGCGACAAGTCAATATGCCGGGATCGCCCTGTTGCTGCTGGCCCCCTGGTATCTGCGAGCCTATTTGGCATCCGGCAATCCCATGTGGCCCTTGATGAATGGTTGGTTCGGTGGGCTGCCCTTCGGACAAGCACCGGTCATTCTGTCGGGCAATGAACGAAATCCGGACGCTACCTTGTTACAGGCTTTTAGCGCGCTGGTTCCGACGCTGGATTGGGTTGTGCGACGGTCATCGGAAATATTCCTGTGGAAGTGGACCTTCCAGGCGGCGGGTGCGCAAAAGCTTATCGGTCCGTATTTCCTGGCTTTGGTTCCTGTGGGCATTCTCTATCTACGGCGTCAGCATCTGTGGTTCCTGGGCTTCTGCCTTACGTACCACTTTGTGTTGATTCGAGCGCTGCACCTGAATCCACGCTACGGTTTGGTTCTGTTCGCCAGCTTGAGCATTCTGGCCGGATATGGCGCCTTGCGGTTGGCTGAACACCCATGGCGCTGGCTACGCTACGCTTTCATTGGGGTCATTGCCTGTACTGTGGTGATGAACTCGGTCTGGCTCTTTGAGATGACCAAGTCCAGCCTGCCCGTCGCCCTGGGACGCGAGTCAGAGGAAGTCTTTCTGACGCAAAGGGAGTCGAACTATCGTGTGTTTCGGCATGTCAATCAGAATCTGCCTGAAGACTCCAGGATCTTGCTACAGGGAATCGTCAAGGGATTCTACTGCGAACGACCGTATCTGTGGGACCATCCACATCAGAGGGTGATCGAATACGAAGACTACGAAACGGCAAAGGATCTTCGCCGTCGTTTCGATGAACTTGGGATTACGCATGTGGTTCGCATGATCCGTATTCCACCCGGCCGTGAAAGTTTCGGCTTTCCGCAGTATTTCATGGATCCCTACCACGAAGAATTCCGCAAGCGCCATCTGAAGTTGCTCTATCGTGACGAATCGTATGTCCTGTTTGAAGTCGCTTCTGCGGGCAAAGGCTGACGGGGGGGCCGGGTGCGACGATTCGATTTCGATCCCAGAGCCGAGCATGTGCTGATGACGGAGAACCTCGATTTTTTTTGGCAACTACCGTCGGTTGCCAGCTACGGCCCGTTGGCGATGGTCTTCACTTTTCTCGCCCGTGGTCTGCAAGAGTGGTGATGATAGGAGAATCGCAACGATGACAAATGAGAAATCCGCCCAGTATTGGGCCAACTTTTATGATGCGCGGGCGCGGCGGAATACGGCGGGCTCTTTCATGCGTGCCCTGGGATATCACCCCGCCGATGGCGAAGACTATGATGGGCTATTCAAGCGTTTGTTCGGTCATATTGAACAATCTCTCGACCTGGATGCTGACCACGATGTCTTGGACATAGCCTGCGGCTATGGTGTGATGACGAGATTGCTGGGCAAGCGGACAGCTGGTGCCATCGGCACAGACCTGACGAAGGTCTTGCTCGAGAAAGGGGCTGTCCTGGCTCAGGAGGAGGACCTACCTCAGGCTCGGGGGTTTCTACAGGCCAATGCCGTTGCACAGCCCTTTCCGGATGCCAGCTTTGATCGGGTTCTTTGCTATGGCATGTTCTTCCATCTAGATCGGGCAAGCGCCGAGACGGTTGTGGCGGAGGTGCAGCGTCTACTGCGCCCCGGGGGGAAGGCACTCTTCGGTGACGTGTTACACCCAGGCCGAATGCACTACGAGCGTTCCTATCTGGCCAAGGTGCCTAGGCCGCTATACCCAGTTTTGAATTGGGCCCTGCGCCTCAAGACATGGATGGCTACTGCCAGTGGCCGAGTCGTTTACCAGGCCTATGGGCCAAGCTATTTCAAGCGACGGCTTCTGCCCGGGGCCACCTGTGTGACGATGGAAGGGATGCGAGACGGGCGGCCTAACAACAAGTCCCGATACGATATCCTCATCACTCTCGCAGAGTGACCGGTGGTTGACGTCGAGCGACGCTGAGTTGTGTCCCATGCATGGGGGCTCCGCCTGGCCCAAGGCTGCGAGTTGTATTGCCACACGAAATTCGTGAATTGATCCTTCCTCTGTAGCGGTGGTTGTTTCAAGATCGGGATGGGTTCTGATGAAGAAGAGCTTTGTCGACTGGGTGGGGGAGTTGATCCATCGTGATTCTCCCGCTGCGGGTCTATCCCTCGATGTCGGATGTGGAGTGATGCGTTACGCCGAATCCTATCGAAACCGGGCTTTTGGCTGCGACCCGCGCAGGGGCGTCGTGCCGGCAGCGGTCAGTGTCGCCGATGCGCTGCCCTTTGCTGATGCGTCTTTCGACTTCGCCACTTCCTTCCAGTGCCTCTATTACGTCAAGGACATCGATAGAGCTGCCGACGAATTGCTGCGTGTGCTGCGGCCCGGAAGTGTGGCGATCGTGTCTGTTTCTGGTTACCTGCACTTGCTCAACGAGCACTTTCGTGCCAGTCGACTACCGCAGGTGCATGGTCGTGCATGGTGGGAGAGATTGTTCGCCAGCGTCGGTTTTGATCTGCTCGACGTGAATCTACCACCGAGGTATCACACACCATCGCTGCGAGGTCAGGTCTCTCATTTTGTGAGACCCTATCAATTTTTTCGGCTGCAGGTTCCCTCTCCACAGGCGCAGGCATAGGTATGTGCGGAATCTGTGGCTTTGCCACGTTAGGTCATCGATCTGGCGATGATCTGAGAGATCAAAGGCTCGAAGAGGCTCGCGTGCTTGTGTCAGCTATGGCACGTCAGATCGAGCATCGTGGACCGGATGAACTCGGTGTCCACGTTGATGCAGGTGGTGGCATGTCGAATTGTCGACTCTCAATTATCGATGTCGCAGGCGGTCAGCAACCCATTGTCAGCGAAGACGGCGCAGTACGTGTTGTCTTCAACGGTGAGATCTACAACCACGTTCAGTTACGCCAAGACTTGCAGGCGGCAGGCCACACAATGGCCAGTCAGGCTGACTCGGAGGTTCTCGTTCATCTGTATGAAGAGCACGGGGACCAGATGCTCAACCACCTCAATGGAATGTTTGCTTTCGCCATCCAGGACACGCGGTCCAATCGGTGGCTGTTGGCGCGGGACCGAGTGGGGATCAAACCACTTTTCTACGCAAGACATGAGAACCGAGTCTACTTCGGCTCGGAGATCAAGGCGATTCTTGCCGCCATCGACTCGGTGGAGGTCGATGAGGAGGCACTCGAACTCTATCTGAGTCTACGATATCTGCCTTCTCCATGGACGATGTTCAAGGGGATTCGGCGGCTATCTCCAGGCACGGCCCTTGGGATCGAAGCAGGTGGTAACAAGATTCATGAATGGTCTTACTGGGAACCATGGCGATCACCTCCAGCAGGCAGAGACGTTGGCGCGCAGGAAGCGGCTGATGATGTGCGTGAGCTCCTGAGTGACGCTGTGCGTCTGCGCTTGATGAGCGATGTGCCCTTCGGTGCATTCTTGAGTGGGGGACTCGACTCAAGTGGTGTTGTTGCTTTGATGGCGCAACACATGGATGAATCTGTGCAGACCTTTTCAATCGGTTTCAGCGAAGATGCGCGCGTCGACGAGCGAGCGCACGCTAGAGCCGTCTCCGATCACTGTGGGAC
>Ga0233428_1002179_pt1 | contig 19148 bp, 18 predicted proteins | sample SI_118_April2016_4_FD_179890 | JGI IMG/M metagenome (GOLD analysis project Ga0233428, IMG submission 179890) | Seawater microbial communities from Saanich Inlet, British Columbia, Canada - SI_118_April2016_120_MG | ecosystem: Environmental > Aquatic > Marine > Inlet | place: Canada: British... | reverse complement strand
AAACCTTTTTTGAAAAAGAAAAACCAGAATTTGTTTTTTTAGCTGCCGCAAAGGTGGGTGGAATATTGGCCAATGATACTTATAGAGCTGAATTTATTTACGATAATCTCCAGATTCAAAATAATGTGATTCATCAATCTTATGTCAATGGCGTGCAAAAACTTTTATACTTAGGTAGTTCCTGCATTTATCCAAGAAATTGCCCCCAGCCTATGAAGGAAGAATATTTATTAACGGGAGAGTTGGAACAAACCAATGAACCATATGCGATTGCAAAGATTGCTGGGATAAAAATGTGTGAAAGCTATTACAGGCAATATGGTGCAAATTTCATATCGGCTATGCCGACTAATCTTTATGGACCTAATGATAATTATGATTTAGAAACATCTCATGTGTTACCGGCACTTTTAAGAAAAATTCATCTTGGTAAAGCCTTAGAAAATAATAATTGGGATACTATTCGAGCAAATCTAAACAGAAATCCAATCAAAGGCATCAATGGCTCATCCTCACTAGATGAAATTCTTATTATTTTAAACAATAATGGTATTTCAATTACATCTGAAGATTCGACATCTGGCATCCGCCCACTGGTATCTATTTCACTCTGGGGTTCTGGCAATCCAAAGCGCGAATTTCTTCATGTGGATGATATGGCAGAAGCATGTATCTATTTGATTAGCAACTATAATAAAAATCAATTTGTAAATATTGGGTGTGGACAAGAAATATCCATCAAAGATTTAGCAACTAGGATAAAAGAAATCGTAGGATACCATGGAGAATTGAAATTTGACACGACAAAACCTGATGGCACTATGAAGAAATTGACAGATATATCTGTATTAAACGCACTTGGATGGAAATATACTATCCACATCAGAGAAGGATTAATAAATTATTATAGATGGTATTTAAAGCATAATAATTAATGTTCAAAATATTTTCTAATTATACCCGCTTCTTAAAGCCACTGCCTTTCTATCGGATTTCTTGGAATTGGGTTCGGTATGGTGTTGGTAAATCGATTAAAGGGAGTAAAATTTTTGTGCTTGGTTTGGCATATAAAAAAAATGTATATGATAGCCGTGAATCGCCATCATTTACGATTATGGAATTACTCATGGCGAAAGGAGCAGATGTTAATTATTCTGACCCCCATCTCCCAAAAGCGCCAAAAATCAGAAAATTCAATTATGATTTAACCAGCGTTGAGTTAACTGTAGAGAATATCAAATCATTTGAATTACTCATACTATTAACGGACCATGACGAATTTGAATTTGATTTAATTGAAAAATATGCCAAGTTGCTTGTAGACACTCGGGGAAAATATAAAGCATCTCAAAAAGTAGTATCTGCATAAATAGTTAATAAAACAATGAAAAACAATTAAACTTAAATATGAACCCAATAAAAAAATTATCAACCGCAGTTTACACACCGGATTCCGTGCTCCGTAAACCGGGAAAAATGATTGGTGATATGTTTAAAGATATTGCAAAATCCCGTGAATTGGCATGGCGATTATTTGTAAGGAATATTAGTGCTATGTATCGCCAAACTATGCTGGGATACTTTTGGGCTTTTTTACCGCCAGTTGCTACTACTCTGACATTTGTGTTTTTAAATAAACAAAATATATTAAGTGTTGGAGAAACAGATATTCCTTATCCTGTTTATGTGATGGTGGGCACTCTACTTTGGCAAGTGTTTGTTGATGCCATGAATAGTCCACTTAAGTTAGTTACCTCATCCAAGGCAATGTTGGCAAAAATTAAATTTCCCCGTGAGTCGCTGATAATGGCTGGAGTTTATGAAGTGTTATTTAATTTTGTAATTCGGTTAATATTATTAGCAGGTGTTATGATCTGGTTTAGAGTAGAACTGCCATTGACAGCAATATATGCACCCTTCGGAATAATAGCATTGATCATGCTGGGGTTGATGTTTGGGATTTTGCTTACCCCTTTGGGAGTGTTATACCAAGATATCGAAAAAGGTTTATTGATGATTATCTCTGTGTGGTTTTTTCTTACGCCTGTAGTATATCCTTCGCCTACAAGTTTCCCCGCAAATCTTATTTCAAAATTAAATCCAGTAAGTCCACTATTAATCACAACAAGAGAATTAATTACGACGGGAAATATTTCAGATTTATTTAGTTTTTTGATTGTAGCAGGTATTTCCCTGATATTTATTTTTTTTGGGTGGATAATTTATCGCGTTGCTATGCCGCATCTCATCGTTCGAGTGGGGGCATGATTTGATGACTAATTTCTCAAATAAAAATGATGTAATTGTAGATGTATCTAATGTTGCGATAAAATTTTGTAGGGATTTAAAGAAATCGTTATTTTATGGAGTAAAAGATATTGCCAATGATTTGATTGGAAGATCAAGCGGGAATGATGGTTTACGATCTGAAGAATTCTGGGCATTAAAAGATATAAATTTTGATTTAAAGCGAGGGGAAACACTTGGACTTATTGGGTTGAATGGTTCAGGGAAAAGCACATTGCTCAAAATTCTACATGGATTGATTAAACCTTCGAAAGGGCAAGCAAGTATTAGAGGTATAACCGGTGGACTTATTGAATTGAATGCCGGTATGAATCCAATTTTAACGGGTCGGGAAAATATATATGTCAATGCATCTATCTTTGGTGTAACAAAGAAAAATACAGATAAAATAATTGACAAGGTAATTGATTTTAGTGAGTTACACGAGTTTATTGATACGCCGGTTCAATATTATAGTTCAGGTATGCGGGTCAGATTAGGTTTTGCACTGGCAACAACTATTCTTAAACCGGACTTTCTTATTCTTGATGAAGTATTGGCGGTTGGAGACGCACCATTCCGCAGTAAATGTTATAACCAAGTCGGAAAATTGGCAAAAGATGCCGCAGTCATTTTTGTTTCCCACAATATGCATGATATTGCTCGCATCTGCGATAAAACTTTATTGCTTAAAAATGGTCAAGTAACTCATTTTGGGGATGTAGAATCTGGAATAGAAAAATATCAGCAAAATCTGGGAGTTGATAGCATAGAAGATGAAAGCTTTATAAAGGTGGAAGCCCCCGTCAAACATGTCGAATTCAAATGGAGCACGCTTGAAATTAATTACGGTGATATGATTGATTTAACTGTTGAAATTGAAGTGCAGAAAGAAATGTATGATGTTCGACTGCAAATTCCTATATATGATAATCAAGCTACTGTGGCTGGTGAATGGTATAGTGGGCGATATGCGACTAAAAAACTAAATTTTTCCAAAGGGATGAATATAGTTAATATTCAATTAGGGCCAATGTATTTAAAGAGTGGCGTATATAAAACAGCTTTTGTTTTAACCGATGAAAAAGGAATTGGGTTTCCTGTTTGGGCTTTTAAATCTCACACATTAAAAGTCAAGGGATCTGCATTAGGCGCTTGGGCATATCAAATTAGGGGTGTTTTAAAATAAAGTTTATCGATGTTTTTGCATTTAATAAATGGTTAATAGAATTAATGTTTCACTAAAAAGAATCGCTTTATTTTCTGTAAAGATATTTTTTCAGTTACAAAATCTTTAGTTGGGTTAACTGGTAAAAATAAGAGTGAAAAATTATTTAAAAATGATTAAAATGAAAAAAGTAAGGTGTGGTATATAGGATGAGTTTTGGTAAGATATTTTTAGCAGAAAACCTAATATCAGAAAGCGGTCTAATATAAAACAAAAAATATTTTGATTTATAAAGAAAGGTATTACCAGAAAAGTTATTGAAAATAATTGTTCAGTTATTTAGATGATATCAGATTATATTAATGGAGTAAAAGCTAATTTATTTGGCAATTGTTTTGAAAAAAACTTGTGGTGTTTTGAAGCTGGTTCTAAACTTAACACAGAAAAATATATGGAGTTTATTTATGAAACAGTGAGTAATTCATTTGTTCAAATAACCGAAAAATCGGGCGGATTTCCGGAAAATATTAGTTATGGTGGAAAATCACCTTGTCTTTATGCAAATCAATTAACGACAGCTTTATTGATACCCACTTTGCTGAAGGTCAACAATAAACTCTATTCGAATAAAATTCTTGACCAATTCTCCGTCCGATGGTTAACAACAGTACTATTGGCAGAAGATCGTCCGGTAGAATATGATACCAGTTACGATCATGCAGCAGCTCTGCTGGCTATTATAGCTTTGTATGAATCCGACCACGATGCTGTTGACTTTAATTTATTGAAACAGGTTTCAGATTCAGTAATTAATAAATATGAGAAATGGAACAATGGACACAATAACGGGTCAACCGCTAACCAATTGAGTCATGATTCCATGGTTGGCTATAGCATAGTTTCGGTAGCGAATGCTCTGGAAAATAATTACTATCAAGATTTTGGATTAGAAATTCTTAAAATATGTATTGAAAAATACCCTTTCGGCTTGCTTGTTATGGATGGCATCCAAAAGGAACCAAATGATAAGAACATAATTAACCTTAGATCATTTCTTATACTAATTGAGGCCTTAATAAATACTGCAATAGTCACCGGCCAAAATAAATGGATTGATACCGTATTTCCATTCATCTTAAAATTACATCAAAAATTTGAAATCAGTCGGGCGCTGTTAAAAACAGAATACAATTTCAATTGGAAACCTGTTAGCAGGCAAATCGACATAATTTCGAATTCGCACATTGCCAGTATCTGGTTTACGGTCGGACTACATTTAAATGATAATCTTTTGCTTAATTCAGCATTTAAAATGATGGATATACTGCGAGGAGTTATTCTCTCAAACAGTACTCATAGTTTTGGATTTCCTGTTCACTTTCCTCCAAGCGGGATTTCTTCACAAATTGTTACTAATAATATCAGCGCGAAATATTTTCTTGAGGCATCGGCCAAAGAATTGAAGGCAAGGAAGTTTTTCGAATGAAATTAGCTCTAATTTTATCAGACTATTCAGTAAATCAGCTCAAGTATATTAGCGCTGGCGGAATACTATTAGAATTGTTCAATCGTGATCTTGATTGTGAAATATTCATTGTTATGAAGAAATCAGTTACCCCCCCTTTTTACTATCAGTGGGGAAAAAACATTCAAAAGAAATTATTGACGTTGCTGGCCAGGTTTGAAGAGTTATCGTTTAGTCGATTGACGGAGGAAAAAACTGTTACACCAGAAAAAATATTTGCTTCTTTTAACAAATATATCGGTGAAGAAAAAATTAATCATTCCTATGATACTATTTCAAAATACATTGAAGATTATCCTCAAAGGATTATTACAACTACAGATTTGCAATCTCAAAATTTTTTACAAAAAATAAATTCCCTGGAACTAGATATTGGTATAGCTCGAGGTGGCGGCATATTGAGAAAAAAATTCATAGATGCCTTCAAACTAGGAATACTTAATTTGCATGGAAGTGGCCCCCTACCATATTACCGAGGATCAGGGGCCGTGGAATTTGCTTTAATAGATGGAAAGAAAATTCATATGAATATACATTATATCGATCCAGGAATAGACACTGGTTCGATTCTTTCACAAAAACAGCTGTTATTAAATGGTAAAGAGACTCTCTCTGATATTTATGCTAAAATTTATGCGGATGGTATGCAAACAATTGTTGATACAATTGAAGCTATTATATTTAAAAACCTTACTGGACAATTGCAGAAACTAAAGAATGGAAGACAGCATTTTCTACCACATCCATTATTTGAAAAACTTGCATTGACCCATTTAAATAATAAAATGAATTAACAATATGAGAAGAATTCAACAATCCAAAAGGTTTAGTCAAGCAACTATTTCAAAAAATCATATTTATCTTACAGGACAAGTAGCAATAGATAACCCCAATGGAACAATCGGAGAGCAAACAATGGAGGTGCTCAATAGAATTGATACATTACTTAATGAAGCTGAAACAGATAAAAAAGCAATTCTGATCGCCAATATATGGTTGAGAGATATGATGGATTATGATGAGATGAATAAAATATGGGATAATTGGATAATTGATGGTTATGCGCCTGCTAGGGCTTGCGTGCAATCAGTTCTAGTTTCTTCCTTCAAAGTAGAAATTAGTGTTGTTGCAGAAGCTCCATAAATGATGCTCTTAAAAAATCCAAAAACATATATAAAGCATCTTAAAATATTTCCTACACCAACTAATTATAACAAATACATTTTCTACCCCGTTTTCACTACACAAAAAGAACTTATAGACCAATTATATCGATTAACTTGGTATTTGCCAAAACGGAATGGTGTAACAATCACTATGTATTATTTTGGATTTGAGTTAAGTAATAATTCTATTATTTCTGAAAAATTAAGGCCAGAATATATGCACACAAAACCCTTAAATATGGTTGGGATACGGTTCAAGAAAAAAGAGCATATATTTTTAATGCTTCTTCGTAATATTTTTACGCATGGAATTATTTTGAAATGGAGAATGAGACAAAAGCCGATTATACCTTTAAGGGCATTTGGAAAAATACTTGTTGTGGATCATACAATTAAAGCTTACAAATCTGATATAAACTACGTATCGCTTTCAATGCAATCACAAGGCCCTTCTGCTTTGAATGAAATACAGAAATTATCCAAAAACATTTTTGAAAAAAAAGTGTTGGATTTAAAAGATAAGTATAAAAAAACATATATTTTTGGTAGAGGTCCATCGTTAGAAAAGTCGTTATTATTGGATTTTTCTGACGGGGCTCGTATAGTTTGCAATCAGATTGTTAATAACTATGATCTAATGAATATAATAAATCCTGATATAATAATTGCGGGTGATCATTGTTGGAATATGGGTTGTAGTAAACTTTCCGATTATTTTCGTAGAGACACTATAAGTTGGATTAAAGATAAAGATACATTATTAGTTTTACCTATAGATTCATATCAATTAATTATTAACCATTTTCCTGAATTACAAAAGAATCTTGTTGGTATCCCGTATGGTGCAGAATCACATAATTTTAATTTGTTAAATAAATTTAATACGATGGGGAGCCTTGGAGTGTTTTTTGAATTTTTATTTCCTTTGGCATGCACAATTAGTAATGAAATATTAATGCTAGGGTTTGATGGTTATAATAAAAATAAAGAACAAAATAATAATAAAGTTCCTTTTACTCATTATAAACCTGCAGAATACTCAGATGAAATTGTTGCTACTCTCCATGATTCAAGACCAGGATACTATGATAGGAGTATGAATGAATTTCGTTTAAACTATGACAATATGTTTATCGAAATAATAAATGCAGCAATAAAAAATAACATCAAAGTAAATACTTTAGCACCTAGTTATCATACTGCTTTAAATGGGAGATATATTCATGATTAACTCTATTTTTGAATATTCACCAAACCAAAAATAATATTAAACCATCACTAATTAGGATTAAAAATGAAAATAGTTTGTATGATTCCAGCCCGGTTGGGTAGTACTCGAGTAAAAAATAAAAACCTTCGAATAATTAATCAAAAACCGCTGATTCAATACATAATTGATTCTGCAAAAAAATCACAGTATTTGAAAGATATTTATATCAATTCCGAGGCATCAATATTTCAAAAAATAGCAGACGACAACAATGTTCAGTTTTATCAAAGAGAAGAATCGTTATCAACGGATAAAGCTACAAATGATGATTTTACGTTGGACTTTATAAACAACATTGAGTGTGATATTTTAATTCAATTACTTGCCACATCACCTTTTATAACTGTGAATGAAATTGACGGTTTTATTGGAAAAATGTTAAAAGGTAGCTATGATACAATGGTGTCTGTTACAGATGTTCAAATAGAAAGTATTTATAAAGGGATTCCAATTAATTTTGATCAAAGAAAAAAGACCCCACCATCGCAAGAATTAGAACCAATAAAAGCGTATGCTTGCGGTATAATGGGATGGAAGGCAAATGATTTTAAGGAAAATATAAAAAGAGATGGCGCTGCTTACCATGGAGGTAATGGAAAAATTGGATTTTTTGAATTACAAGGATTTTCAACAATAGATATTGATAATGAAGAAGATTTTATACTTGCAGAAGCAGTTGCAGATTCATTAGAAAAACCTAAAAAGGACGCTACATACTACCAACCGAATTCTGATAAACTCATTTTTGATGCAAATAGAGAAGTTATTTTAGTAGATGATGGTGTTCGAAATAATGAAATGTTTGATTACAATAAAGAACAAGTATCTATAGAAAAAATTATAGAGTCTAACCCTTCAACCGAATCTTGGTCTCATACTGTCATTAATTCGCCTTCAAATAGTGCCACTTTGATTGCTCAAATGCCAGGAGAAGGGAATAGGATGCATTATCATCATGATTGGGATGAATGGTGGTATATTATTGATGGCGAGTGGGAATGGATGGTTGATGGAAAACCTCAATCTGTGAAAAAAGGTGCGATAGTATTTATCGAAAGGAATAGAAAACATAAAATCACAGCGAAGGGAAACAAAATGGCAATAAGGCTTGCTGTAAGTCGCCATGATGTAGATCATGTATATATTCAAGACGATTATGTTAAAGAATTATGAGGACAAATAAATGGATAAAAACTTGACTTCTCATTCATTATTGTTACCCGATTGGGTACAAAATATTTATTTAAATCCGGAAAAGAGTAAGGGGTCATATTTATATGATGATAATTCCCATAGATCTATTTTGGATTTATATTGTTTTTTTTCAACTTTACCATTGGGCTATAACCATTCGATATTTTCAACGGATGCATTTAAAAATGATTTACTTTCTTTTGGTGGGTTAAAGCCATCGACAGGAAGAATACTAACAAATCTTGTTGATGAATTTGTAACGGAATTTCACAATGATGTTAATAGTGGAATTTTTAATAAATATTTTTTTATACACGGTGGTGGATTAGCCGTTGAAAATGCACTTAAAATTTCATTCGATTGGAAAAGACACATTAACCATAAAAATAATTTTATTATTGACAGTAACCAAATGGAGGTAATTGCATTAGAAGATGCTTTCCATGGAATTACTGGATATGGTTTAAGTTTATCAGACAATCAGTTAAAATGTTCTCATTATCCAAAATTTAACTGGCCAAAATTCAAAGCGCCTTATGTGAAATTTCCACAAAAAGAAAATAATAAGTATGAGTTTCATGAAGAACAAAATCTGGCACTTGAAAAAATTGAAAACTATATAGAACAACGAGGTAAACAGTATATCTCATCAATCATTATAGAACTTATTCAAGGCGGTGGTGGTGATAACCATTTAGGGAAACATTATGTTAAAGGTTTAAAAAATATTTGTAAAAAAAATGATATCTTATTGATTATTGATGAGATACAAACAGGATTTGGAGTAACAGGAAAATTCTGGTGTTATGAGCATTTTAATATTGCACCGGATTTAATCACATTTGGTAAAAAAGCTCAAATAAGTGGTGTGTGTATTGGTAAAAATATTCCAGATATTGAGAATGTCATTAATGTTCCCGGTAGAATTTCTCCAACATGGAATGGTGATATTTCTGATTATATCCGTTGTAAATATGTAATGAAGGCTTATAATGAGTATAATCTCATAGAAAATGCAAATGAATTAGGGAAGTATATAGTTTCATCATTGGAAGATATGAAAAAGTTTTCAAATGTTCGAGGGCAAGGCTTTCTGATAGCATTTGATTTTGAAAATTCAAAAGTACGTGACAAATACGATAAGTTATGTTTTAAAGAAGGATTGTTTTTACTTCCCATGGGTGATGTTACAATCCGAATGAGACCCAACATGGCTCTGACTAAAGAAGAAGCAGATCATGCTTTAGAGATTATATGCAGAGTCAATAATAAAATATTTGGGTAACTATTTAGTAATAGAAGGAATACAAAAACGTATATAAATAATAATGAATAATCTAACTTTGTGGCAAAGAATTTCTCTAAAATATTTATATCTAAAATTCAAAAAAAGAAATTGAAGCAGCGTGTAATAAAAACGATTGGAACCATTTTGAATTGGACTTTGATACAATAGAGCATGGCGTTCTTTTAAAAGTAAATCTGAAGTAGAATATTTATCGGACAAATATCATTTTATAATGAAAAACAAATGATTTTTCTTTCTTACAGTTTGTCAAATAATACTCCATTATATGGAAACGGTTCAGGAATTCAAATTTCACCTGACAAAAAAATAATGAATGGTGATAGCTGTAACACTATGAATTTTTCTTTTCCCAACCACAGCGGTACCCATATTGATTTTCCGTTTCATTTTAACCCAGATGGAAAAACAATAGATGATTACCCTGCTAAATTTTGGCAATTTAATCAAGTTGAATTAATTGATTTGTCAGAAAGTGTAAATGACAACCAGATTATTGTACCAGATATTTTTCCTGAACCTGAAAATTGTGAAACAGAGCTGCTTTTAATAAAAACAGGATATGGTGCATTTCGTAAAACGGATCGCTACACAATTACACCACCAGGTTTATCAGCAGATTTAGCAACATATTTCCGCGAACAATATCCCAAGTTGCGTTGCGTGGGAATGGATTTAATTTCAGTTTCAAGCTATAGCAATCGAGAAGAAGGTAGAAAAGCTCATCACGCATTTTTAAACCCCAAAATAGGTGAACCTATCCTATTGGTCGAGGATATGAAACTTGATGTAAAAAAATCCATTGATAAAGTTATCATTGCGCCATTACGCATTGAAAAGGCCGATGGCGTTCCAGTAACAGTATTTGCAGAAACCAAATGAATAAGCTATATAACGAACTAACGAATTATATTGTCGAACTTGGTGATTCGATTAAAGACAGTTTATTAATAATTGTATCTGAAGATAAAAAAGATATCAAACTGAATTTGGATGCAGAAATCAATAATAAAATCATTTCCTTTTTAAAAAATAAATTTCCATATCCCATTCTTTCTGAAGAGGAAACAAAACCATTGTCATTTAATAATTATGAAGATAAGGTCTGGATTGTTGATCCCCTTGATGGGAGTTTAAATTTTAGTCGTGGCATACCGATTAGCTGTATATCCATAGCATTATTTAATGGGGGCAAACATGAATTTGGTTGTATCTATGATTTTAATAGAAAAGAACTTTTCGTGGCAGAAGAAAATAATTGTATTTTAAATAAAAATAAAATAACAACAAGTAATATTAAAGAAAAATCAAAGGGGATACTCTGTACAGGCTTTCCATCTTGGCGAAATTATGAAAATGAATCATTGAATATATTTTTGCACCAAATTAAAGATTGGAAAAAGGTTAGGGCGATTGGCTCTGCTGCGTTATCATTAGCGTGGGTTGCCCGCGGTTGGGTAGATGCTTATATGGAGGAAGATATTCGAATTTGGGATGTGGCTGCCGGCTTAACTTTGGTAAAAGCAGCCGGGGGGGGAATTTTTATAAAAGAAAATAATCGTACCAATTTTGTTACGGCAATTGCAACAAATGGTCATATTTCAGTTAGGGAATTAGTATAATGATAATTTGGAAAAATACATCAACTCTTGATGGGTATGATGACGGACTTATGTTCACTGAAGATAAGAAAAATGCTGAAATTGCTTTGTTAGGAAGCAAACCTTTAATCTTGGATGAGTTTCCTAATTTAAAAGGTATTTTTCGGGCTGGGATTGGTAAGGATAATGTTCCTGAAAACGAAGCTTCAGAAAAAGGTATTGTAATTAAATATCCTTCCCAGGAAACAGTGGATAGTATTTTTAATGAAACGGCTGTCTTTGCCTGTCATCTTATATTCCGCATGTTGTATGGCTATGTCGGCACATTAAATCCTTGGTACAAATATGATCGGCCGGAATTGTCGAAAAAAACGTTACTGGTAATAGGTACAGGAAATATTGGTCAACGAGTAATAAAATACATGAAGTCGTTTATGACTGTAATGACATTTGATATTCTTCAAAATAATGATTCAGAATTACAAGAATTAATGAAACAAGCAGATTGTGTAACGCTGCACATTCCCAAAATGGATGAAAATGAATCTTTCTTAAGTCGGGAAAAGCTTGCCGCTATGAAAGATGGTGCTATTTTGGTCAATACTGCCAGAGGATCTATTGTTGATGAAGATGCGTTATTTGCCGAAATTAGTTCAGGTCGCCTGCGAGCCGCTTTTGATGTGTTTTGGCAAGAACCATATATTGGAAAATTAAAAAAGTTCCATCCTGATAAATTTTATATGTCCCCCCACATAGCTGGTTATACGGATTCCTTTCTTTTGGGTTGCCGTAAAGCACTTGATAGTTTAATTAGTGAATTAAGTCATGATTAAAATTGGAATTATCGGCTATGGGAAGATGGGAAAAATCCGCCATCATGTTGCTGATACCATAGAAGGCGTTCATGTTGTTTCTGTTTATGATCCTACTGATATTGAAACTGGAATTAAAATAGCAGAGTCTCCAGATCAGATTATAAATAATTCTGAAATTGATGCTGTGTTTATTTGTACGCCAAATTATTTAAATAAGCCTTTGACGATACAAAGTCTAAAAGCAGGCAAGCATGTATTTTGTGAAAAGCCACCGGCTTTTACGGCCAAAGATGTAGAAGAAATACGTATTGTCGAAAAAGAGTCGGGTAAAGTATTGATGTATGGCTTTAACCACCGCCACCATGGCAGTATTAAACAAATGAAAAAACTAATTGACGATAAAGAGTTTGGCAAAGTGCTATGGATGAGGGGACGATATGGAAAAAGTGTTGATAAAAAATACTATGATAATTGGAGAGCAAAAAGAAAATATGCCGGGGGTGGTATTTTAATCGATCAAGGAATTCATATGATAGATCTTTTTTTATATCTTGGTGGTGACTTTGATAATGTGCATGCATCAGTTTCAAATCTCTACTGGAAATTAAATGTAGAGGACAATGTTTTTGCTACATTAGAAAATACAAAAACTGGTGTGGCTGCGTCTCTGCATTCAACAATGACTCAATGGCGTCACTTGTTTTCTCTGGAGGTTTTTCTTGAAAAAGGATACTTTGTATTAAATGGATTAAAAACATCATCCAATTCTTATGGTGATGAAATTTTGACTATCGCGCGAAATCGCAGTGTAGCACCAGCAGCGACTTGGGAAGATGAGAAAGATACCACATTTCACACTGATGAATCCTGGAAATCAGAAGCCTATGAATTCTTCTCATCAATTAAATCCAATAAATCAGTCAAAATAGGTAATTCGTCCGATGCCCTGAAACTCATGAGAATTGTAGACAAGATTTATTCATATAAAAAGGAAAAAGGTAAAAATGAACGATAAAGAATTTATTAATGATTATTTGAGTAGATATAATAAATCATTATTTGAAAATGATATTTCTGATCAAATGATAAAAATGAAAGAATTGTTACTAGAATTGAAAAATAATGGAAAAAAGGTTATTATAGCTGGTAATGGAGGTAGTGCTGCAATGGCCAGCCATGTGGCCGTAGATTTTACCAAGCAGGGAGGCATTCGCGCCATAAATTTTAATGAAGCAGACCTTATCACTTGCTTTTCTAATGACTACGGCTATGAGCACTGGGTATCCAAAGCAATTGAATTTTATGGGGATGAAGGTGATTTGGCCATACTCATTAGCTCCAGCGGCAATTCAGAAAATATAGTTAATGCGGCCAAAACGGCAAAATCAATGGGGATGACTGTCATTACCTTTACTGGATTTAAATCAGATAACCCTTTGAATCAGAATGGGCATCTTAATTTTTGGCTTGATAGTAAAGCCTATAACATTATTGAAAATACTCACCAGATTTGGTTACTCATGGTCTGTGATTTAATTATTGGAGAAGTAGAATATTCAGCATGAAAGATCTATAAAGTATGGATAATCAAAAACAAAAAATAGTATATATTGGCTTATCTGCTGATTTAGTTCACCAGGGGCATTTAAATATTATTGCTGAAGGGCGTAAGCTTGGTAAAGTAATCGTGGGCTTACTTACAGATAGAGCGATAGCCAGTTATAAGCGTTTACCGCTAATTGCGTTTGATGAACGTAAACTGATTGTAGAAAATTTAAAAGGTGTTGATGAAGTTGTTCCTCAAAAAACATTGGACTATGTTTCAAACCTTCAAAAAATAAAACCCGACTATGTTGTTCATGGTAATGATTGGAAATCAGGTATTCAGAAAAAGACACGCCAGAGAGTGATTGATGCATTATCTGAATGGGGTGGTAAATTGGTTGAACCTGAATATACGAAAGGTATTTCTTCTACAGATTTAATTAGTGCTGTGAAAGCACGTGGCATAACACCAGGAAAACGGATGGAAACGCTACGGCGGTTGATTGACGTAAAACCTATTGTCCGTATTTTGGAAGCGCACAATGGGCTAACGGGTTTAATCGTTGAAAAAACCAATATAGAAAAAGATGGAAAGTTAATTGAATTTGACGGTATATGGGAAAGCAGCCTTACTGATTCGGCATCGAAAGGTAAGCCCGATACTGAACTTGTAGATTTTACATCACGTTTTCAATCAATTGAAGAAATATTGGAAGTAACGACTAAACCGATCATTGTAGATGGTGATACAGGCGGGAAAATCGAGCATTTCAAATTTCGGGTTAAAACATTGGAAAGGCTTGGCGTTTCAGCTATCATTATTGAAGATAAAGTTGGTTCTAAACGAAATTCATTATTTGGGACAGATGTTGAGCAACACCAAGATAGTATTGAAAATTTTTCAAATAAAATATCTGAAGGTAAAAAATCTTTAGTAACAGAAGACTTTATGATCATTGCTCGAATTGAAAGTCTTATACTAAAAAATGGAATGGAAGATGCGTTGGCTCGCGCAAAAGCATATATAAAAGCCGGTGCAGATGGAATCATGATTCACAGTAAGGAAAAAGACGGAAAAGAAATTATTGAATTTTGTAATCAATATAATAATTTTGAAAATCGAGTCCCACTTGTTGTGGTTCCCTCAACATATGCGCATATGACGGAAACAGAATTAGAAAAGGTTGGTATAAATGTGGTCATATACGCGAATCATTTAATTAGATCCGCATATCCTGCTATGGTTAGTACAGCAGAAAACATATTGGAAAATAGTCGATCTAAAGAAGCATCGAAGAAATACTGTATGCCTATAAAAGAAATACTTACGTTGATTCCAGAGGATTATTAATGGCCATAAAACCGATTTATTTCTACGATCAATTAATCAGTCATGGTGTAGAGTTTTTCGCGGGAGTACCAGATTCTCTTCTGAAAGAATTATGTTTGTGCATCGATGATCGAATTTCCAATGACAAACATATTATTGCTGCCAATGAAGGCAATGCAATTGCTTTGGCGGCAGGATATCATTTGGCTACTGGAAAACTTCCCTTGGTTTATATGCAAAATTCAGGACTTGGGAATGCAGTAAATCCGTTATTGTCTTTATGTGATCCTGCTGTTTATTCCATCCCCATGTTACTGTTAATTGGTTGGAGGGGTGAGCCGGGTGTTAAGGATGAACCACAACATATAAAACAAGGAATGGTTCAGCTTGATTTATTGCGCGCGATGGATATCCCATACAAAATTATCTCACAGGATGAATGTGATTTTGAAAATAAAATCTCTAATAGTATTAAAATAGCAACTAAAGAAAATCGGCCGGTTGTTATTGTAATAAAAAAAGGAACTTTTGGTAATTATAAATTTTCTTCACCTAAAGTTGATGATAAGTTGATGTCCCGCGAAGAGTCACTTGAAATAATATTAAACAATTTACCTGAGAAGAGTATTATTGTTTCTACGACGGGAAAGACCTCAAGGGAAATTTTTGAAATTCGCGAAAAGAGAGGTCAATCGCATCAACAGGACTTTTTGACAGTTGGGTCTATGGGGCATTGTTCCTCTATTGCGATAGGGATTGCCCTTGCAAAACCCCACCGTGAGGTGGTTTGTATTGATGGTGATGGCGCATTGCTGATGCACTTGGGCAGTCTCACAACCATCGCCAGTATGAAGCCAAAAAATTTTCGTCATATTCTTATAAATAATGAAGTTCATGAATCCGTTGGTGGACAGGGGACTGCGGCAAAAAAGGTTGATTTATCAGCCATTGTTAATGCGGTTGGAGCCAGTAAAATATTCAAGGTAGAAACATCTACTGAATTAAAATCAAATATCCGTGATTTTATATCCTGTGTCGGGCCATCATTTCTTGAAGTAAAAATACGACCAGGCTCAAGAGAAGATTTGGGAAGACCTACCATTAAACCTGTGGATAATAAAGTAAATTTTATGAAATTTCTGGAAAAGTGAATTTTTAGTTTCTTTTATGTCAAATTATTATAATCCTGTAAAGGTTATTAAAACAGATAGTTGGGCAGACGAATGCATTAATGCACAAAAATTCCTCGGAATTCAAAATCCGCTAATTGTCACATCAAAAGGTACGTTTAAACGGAATAATTTATTTTCTGTTTTTAGTTCAACATCTATGTTTTGTGATATAAAGCCAGATCCGACCTTTGAAAGTTGTCAGAATGCTATCGAATTTAGTAATTCGTCAAAATTTGATGGTGTTATTGCTATTGGAGGCGGTTCTGTTATGGATACTGGGAAAGCAGTATTGGCTTCAATTGGAACAGGTATCTGTAACTTTATAGATTTATTAATAGTTACAAAACCTTATGTATATAAAGTACCCAGCATTTTTATACCAACAACCCATGGTACGGGTAGTGAGGTAACGATGTGGGGGACAATTTGGAACACAGAAGAAAAGAAAAAGTATTCTATATCACACCCTGATTTATACCCGAATGTTGCAATCTTGGACGGCAATATTACCTCAAAATTACCTTTAGACATTTCAGTCGCCACAGCTCTCGATGCATTAAGCCATAGTTTTGAAGCGATATGGAATAAAAATGCAAATCCAAAATCAACGAATTATGCCATAGAAGCAATTTGTTTGATTTTAACAAATATTGAAAAATTAAAGATTGATCCTCATAATATTGGCTTGAGAAATATATTATTAAAAGCAGCAAATCTTGCAGGCCTTGCATTCTCTAACACAAAAACGGCTGCTGCCCATTCTATTAGCTATCCCCTTACAAGTCATTATGGAATTCCTCATGGAATAGCATCATCTCTACCTTTAATCCCACTTCTACACATAAATAAAAAATATATTATAAAAGAATTAAATCTAATAATTGACAAATTAAAAATATCAAATGTTCCAGAATTAGAATTAAAAATAAAAGATATTCCCAAGGGGTTGGTAAAGTATAGTTTATTCGAATGGGGTGTCAAAAAAAATGAAATTGATTTAATCGCACCAGAATGTTTTACTAAGAGTAGAATGGAAAATAATATTGTTCAATTAAGTTTACCCCAAGTACGTTCTATATTGTTTGATATATTTTAGTGAATATTATTTTAAAGGTTTGGTTAAAGTTAAAAAGGGTAATAATAACATTATTGTTAATTCCACAGTTATTTTTTGTCAGCTATCAAATGGCAATAGATAAACTCCGTGGAAGGAAAATAATTATTTTATATATTGAAGAATTAGGTTTTATACAATATATCCTACCAATTGTGGAATCTTTGAAAAAACATGAATCATTTTTATCATATTATATTGCTACAAATTATAAAAAATATGATGACGAGCTTTCTCCCTTTAATGTTTCAAAGAATAAAATATTTAACCCAACTATAAGTTCATGGTTGTGTTTGGCGAATATCTTTCTTTCTGCATCTGTGTATGGAAAAGGTCCAAAATCAGCTTACAGGGTAAATGTTTCTCATAATTTTCCAGTTAAAGTAGAGACATATCCTAGAGATGAAGTCATTAAATATGATGTCCATTTTCTCACAGGGCCTACACAAAGAGATCAATTTGAGAATATGTTTAATAAATTTGAAATAGATATAAAAACTGTTCAGATGTTGGATATTGGTTATCCCAAGTTGGACGATTTATTAAATGGAGATTATGTTCAAGAAAACATTTTAAATGAGTTAGGATTAGACGCGGAAAAACCAACTATTTTATATGCTCCCTCATGGGATCCAGGTGCTTCTTTAAGATCATTTGGCGATCAACTTATAAAAGAATTATTGCAGATGGATGAGGTCAATATAATTGTTAAGTTACATCCAGTAAGTTACACGCCTGAATCAAGTCCAAATTTTGAATTTTATACAGGAGGAATAAACTGGAATAATAAATTATCAAAATATGAGCATAATCAAAATTTCAGGAACATTGTGGAGTATTCTTTGAACCCGTTTTTGGCTGCTAGTGATATAATGGTCTCGGATGTCAGTAGCTCTGCTCTAGAGTTTATTATTCTTGATAAACCAGTTATATTTGTTGATTGTCCGGAATTTTTTAATACTACTCTAAAGAAATTGGGACAAGATCCAGATTTAATAAGGAATGATGTTCGATATAATGCTGGACGGAATGCAGGTATCGTTATTAATGATCTATCCAATTTAAAAGAAGCGATTATAAGAAGTCTGAATCACCCACACGAATTTTCAGAAAAAAGAAAGACTTTATCTGATCAAATTCTTTATAATCCAGGAAAAGGATCGATTACATCGGCTCAAAAAATACTAGATTTATTAGAACTGAATTAGTTGAATTGTATAAAATAATAAATATACTTGAATTCAACTCTTAAGTGCAACTCAATGACCGGTTGTGGAAGATGCGGAGCCGCTGTAGGCTTCGTACTTTTCCCACCGACAAAAATGAGGAGCACAAATGAAACACTACAGCCAGCTCACGCTGGAACAAAGATACATAATATATTCGATGCTTAAAATAGGACTTACACAATTGAAAATTGCGGAAGTAATTGGCATTCACAAATCGACAGTAAGTAGAGAACTTAAACGAAATCGTGGTGGCCGGGGCTATCGCCCTAAACAGGCTAATGCATTTGCAAAAGAGCGACAACAAGCTAAAGTTCGTCCTCGTATAGATGGCAGTACCTGGGCCTATGTAGAACAGCTGCTTCGCGAAGAATGGAGTCCGGAACAAATAAGCGGCTGGATGAAGATGAATTTGAGAATATCCATCAGC
>Ga0233428_1002159_pt1 | contig 19224 bp, 20 predicted proteins | sample SI_118_April2016_4_FD_179890 | JGI IMG/M metagenome (GOLD analysis project Ga0233428, IMG submission 179890) | Seawater microbial communities from Saanich Inlet, British Columbia, Canada - SI_118_April2016_120_MG | ecosystem: Environmental > Aquatic > Marine > Inlet | place: Canada: British... | reverse complement strand
ACCCCTTCTTATACGATAAGTAATCAGCTCATCTTAAAGGAGAAACCCATGTTTCTAAAAGCAGTTTATCATAATAAAACTTAAGTGAAAATGAGTGGGGTATTAAAAAAGGCTAAGCCGAAGCCTAACCTTTAATATAATTAATCTATAAGTTTAGATTAAAAAGAGTAGTTTGCGTAAACTCTGAATTTTGTACAATCATCAGAAGTTGTTTCTTTGTCAACAAACATTAATAATGCTTTAAAGTCAACATTACCAATTTTAGTTTTAGCAATAATATCTGTTTCGTTATCATTTGCTGTACCTTGATCTGCACTAACATACTGAGCAGCTAATTTAACAGGACCAACAGACATACCAGAAAGTTTAATTTTAAATGCATCTGTGTTTGCTTGAGCAACAACAGTACCATCTACATAAACAGCTTGAGTTGGTAACTTAGTTTTCTTAGTAGTTGCAACATTCATGAAGTTTACACCATCATTTGATACTGTAGAGTAAGCAGCAAATACGTTTAATCCAGCAACTTTAGTAGCTACAGAAATTGCTTGAGCAGAACCATTATTAACAACTTCATCTCTTTCAGCAGCAATAACTTTAACTTTTGCACCAGCAACAGTAAATGCAGTGTCAACCCAGTTTACAGAAGTAGTACCTACATCATAGTAGTACCAGTTTACTGGAAGACCAGCTACATTAGTATGAATTGCAGCCATTTCTGCATTAATTGGAGTATCAAATGCACCTTCATTATGAATATTTGCACCAGATGCATTTGTAGTCTTAACATCTGCAAATACTACAGTTGAACCAGGAATAAGATTTTTAGTTACTAATACACCAGCTTCGAAAGTATTTCTATGAACATTCCAACCCTCTGTAAAACACATAGGAGTATTTAACTCTTGTTTACCAGCGATTAAAGTAGTTTGACCAATAGTTGCAGAAAGGTTAGCAATATCAGTAAAGTTTGCAGTACCACCATCAGCAGATTGATTAACTTGAGTTCCACCAATAACACCGTTCTCTAAACCAAGAGTAGTGATTGTAGCATTTCTTACATTAGCAGTGATTGGTCCAATAGAAGCAGAAGCTTTAACATTAACAATTACTTGACCTTTAGTTGCAGCATGGTTATCAAACATTGAAGCTGTACCAGAATCATTAGTTTCATAAAATAACTTAGCATTTCCACCTAATTTAACATTGTCAACAACAGCAGCGTTCATTGCAGTAGCAGCTAAAGCAGCAGCAACTGATAATTTAATAATTTTTTTCATTTGTTTCCTTTTATTTTTCATTTCGAAATTTAACGTCTATGTAATGGGGCGCGCGAACATTACGAGATCATTTTGACCCAGTTCCCAAAACACCGTTGAAACAATTTTATATCTACTAAACTTATATATTGCTTAAATGGGTTATTTATATATTAAATTGAGTTAATTTTAAGCTATAATTAAAAATTATGTGACATTTTTATGACAATTTTTGTGTAAAGCAGATCTTCAAATATAAAAAGATATAATGATTTTTATTAAATGAGATTAAATAAGGATTAATATTGACTAAATATATATTTGTAACGGGTGGAGTTTTAAGTAGCCTTGGAAAAGGAATCACAAGTGCTAGTGTAGCTGCATTATTAAAGCATAGTGGTTTTGATGTAAGTATGTTGAAAATTGATCCTTATTTAAATGTAGATCCAGGGACTATGAGTCCATTAGAGCATGGTGAAGTTTATGTAACTGCAGATGGTGGTGAGACTGATCTTGACCTTGGACATTATGAAAGATTTTTAGGTAAAAGCTTAGAAAAGATGAATAATATGACAACTGGTCAAGTATATTCAAGTGTAATTAAGCGTGAGAGAGAAGGTGGATACTTAGGTAAAACTATTCAGGTTATTCCACATATTGTAGATGAGATTAAAGATAGAATTTACGCAGCTGGAAAAGGGCATGAATTTTTAATCGTTGAGCTTGGTGGAACTGTAGGAGATATTGAAGGTTTACCATTTATGGAAGCTGTTAGAGAAATAAGACACGAAAATCCAAAAAATAAAGTAATGAATATACATGTAACACTTGTACCATATATTAAAGCTGCAGGTGAATTAAAAACAAAACCAACACAGCATTCGGTTCAAGAATTAAGAAGAATTGGTATTATGCCTCATATGCTTGTATGTAGAAGTGAACATAAACTTCCAGATGGATTAAAGAAAAAGCTTGCGTACTCTTGTGATGTAGATGATGATGCAGTTATTGAAGCTAGCGATGCTAAGTCTATTTATGCTGTACCAAATGGATTTGTAAATGAAGGTATTTTAAATCCTATTGCAAAACATTTTAAACTTGATGAGATTAAGCCAAATATGAGAGATTGGAATAGACTTGTAGATAATATAGTTGAACCAAAAGATGAAATGAATGTAGCATTTGTTGGTAAATATCTTGAATTAAAAGAAGCATATAAATCACTTATAGAAGCATTAATACATAGTGGTGCTCATCTAAATACAAAAGTTAATATTAACTGGTGTGATTCAGAAGAGATTGAAACTAAAGGTGCTAAAGAGATTATTGGAAATAGTGATTGTGTATTAGTTGCTGGAGGATTTGGTCATAGAGGTGTTGAAGGTAAAATAGAAGCTATTAAATTTGCAAGAGAAAATAATATTCCTTATTTAGGTATTTGTCTTGGTATGCAATTAGCATTAATTGAATATCTAAGAAATGTAGTAGGTATTAAAGATGCAACATCAGTTGAATTTGATACTAATGCTAAAGAACCTGCAATTTATTTAATTGAACAATTTTTAGATACTGCTGGTGTTGAGCAAGTAAGAACTACAAAATCTGCAATGGGTGGTACTATGAGACTTGGTTCTTATCCATTTGAGAGTAAGCCAGGTTCAAACCTTGAAAATGCATACGGTGCAGGTATTTCAAGTGAAAGACATAGACATAGATATGAAGCAAATCCAGAGTATAAACAAAGACTTGAAGATGCTGGTATGATTATTACAGGTGAATCAAATGGATTAATTGAAGTTGTAGAAATTCCAGAACACAAATGGTTTACAGGTGTTCAATTTCACCCAGAATTTACATCTAGTTTAGAAACTCCAAATCCAATTATTCATGAATTTATGAAAGCTGGTAAAGCAAATAGATAATTTCTATTTGTTTTATATTAAAAAAGGGTCAGACAATTTGTCTGACCCTTTTTTGTAAACTACTTTAATTAAAATAGTTTACTGTTCTTGATCCATTAAAGATTTATATAATTTAATATAGTTATCATCTTTTTCATCTCTAGCTTTCATAGCTGATCTTGGGTGTTCTGTAAGTTGACCTGTAATCATATATGGAATTGAGTATCCCCAATCTAATTCTTTTTCAAGAGGTACTATATATTCTTCTATGAATTGTAATACTGGCATTAATTTATACTTTGGATTTTTTAAGAATCCTATTAATAATTCCATAGCACAGTTTCCTGCACCTCTACCTAATCCAGAAATTGTAACATCTAGGAAACTTGTACCATACATCATAGCTTCAATAGTATTTGCAAATCCTAATTGAATATTATTATGTGCATGAATACCAACTACTTTTCCATGAGCATGTGCAATTTTTGTATATTTTGCAGTAAGATCTTTGATTTGCTCTGGGTAAAATGAACCAAAAGTATCTGCGATATATATTACATCTACAGGAGTTTTAACTAACATCTCTAATGCTTCATCAAGTTGAGTATCAAAACATTTTGCAACTGCCATAATATTTACAGTTGTTTCATAACCTTTTGAATGTGCTTCATTTACTAGTTCAATAGCAGCAGGTAATTGGTGAATATATGTAGCAATTCTAATCATATCTACAACTGACTCACTCTTTGGAAGTAATTCTTCTTTTACAGTTCTGCCAATATCAGACATAACTGCAATTTTCATATTAGTATTGTTTTCACCTACAATTCTTCTAATATCTTCTTCTTTACAAAAGTTCCATGCACCAAATTCATCTTCGCTCATAAGTGATGGTGAGTTATTTTTACCAATCTCCATATAATCTACACCAGCAGCTACACAGGTATCATATACCCCTTTTACAAATTCATCTTTAAAATAAAAATTGTTTACTAACCCACCGTCTCTAATAGTACAATCAAATACTTTAATGTCTTCTCTAACACTCAATAGTGATCCCTTCTTTTCTATCATGGCTTTACCCTTATTCTTTTATATCTTTTAATAATTTAGCAAATGATACCTTAAATGCACTCAAACCATCTTTAAGTAGCTCTTGAGATATATCATTAATATCTATATTATTTATTTTACATTCATCAAAATACTTATTACATTCAATTTCACTTAGTATAATTGATGGCTCATTTTTGCCATTTTTACACCATGATTCAATTGTAGCTAATGGAGCAGTATTTACACTGTGTGGAAATATTAACTCGTCTATATAATAGCTTGGAGTTAAATCATTACCTTTTACACCTGTAGATGCAAATAATGTTCTAATATTATTATTTTGAAATTTTTCAATTTCATGGTAGCATTTAGTAGCATTTATGATACCGAGCTTCCCAGTATCTAAGTTTAGGTCTTTAAACTTAGGATCACATAATCTATCAAATCTACTTACAAATATTGAGATTACCGCTTTTGTATTTTCTTCACTTTTATTAATACCCTCATTTAATGCTTTTGCACATTCTTGGGCTTGTTGTGATGAAAATATTAAAGTTGCATTTACATTAATACCTGCAGCTGTAAGTTCTTCCATTGCTATATATCCAGCATTAGTTGCTGGTACTTTGATCATTACATTGTTATAGCCAATTGCTTTATATAGTCTTATTCCCTCTTCAATAGTTGCATTTGCATCATCACAAAGAGATGGATCAACCTCTATAGATATAAAACCATCATCATTATTTTCTTCATATAATGGCTCAAGAAGTTGAGCAGCTCTTTTGATATCAGCAATTGCAAGTGCTTCATATATTTTTTTACCAGTATTTGCTTGAAGCATACTGATTGTACTTACATATGCTTCACTTGTAGAGATTGATTGTGCAAAAATAGCTGGATTTGATGTAGCTCCATGTATAGTCTCATCATTGATTATATCTTGAAATTGACCTTCTAAAAAATCTCGTTCTATAAAATCACACCAAATAGTATAATTTATATCTTGCTTTAGGCTCATTATATATGCTCCAAAATTAATGTTAAGTCTTTTTTATCAATGATAATATTTGCTTCTTTTTTTAATATATCATTTGCACAAAATGCAACTCTTTTTGCTGCATATGGAAACATTGATACATCGTTTGCTCCATCACCTGCTACTAAAGTATCTTCTATTGAAACACCAAGCATAGCTTGAACTCTTTGAATCATATCACCTTTTGAAAATCCAAACATCATATCTCCACCAACAAGTCCTGTAAGAATCCCATCTTTTTCATGTAAAATATTAGAAAAATCTGCATCAATTCCAAGTTTGTCTTTTGCAGGACTTGTTCCAATTCTAAATCCACCAGAGAAACAAACTACTTTGTATCCTTGCTTTTTTAGTTCACTTATTGTTTCTAATGCACCTGGCATTAAAGGTAAATCTTGACAAATCTCAACTGCTTGTTTATATTCTAAACCTTTTAGTAAAGATACTCTTTCAATTAAACTTTCAAAGAAGTCTAATTCTCCAGCCATTGCTTTTTTTGTAATAGAAGCTACTTTTTCTTCAAGTCCTAGTGGCTTGGCTAAAAAATCAATAGTCTCCCCATCCATAAGTGTTGAATCAAAATCAAATACAGCTAATTTCATCTGTTTCCTTTAATAAGTTTTCGGTATAATCGGGGATTATAACTTAAAAGGGATTACTTTATGTTTAATGAATTATTAAATAAATTACAAACAGATTCTTACTTAACTTTAGAAACAACACCAACTCATGAACCAACTTTAGAAAAGATTGTAAGTGAGATTGAAAAATATGATTTAGCAAATAAAGTAGATGGTTTTAGTACTACGGATAATCCACTAGCAAAGCTTAAATATAATGCTTTGTTTGCTGCACTTAAACTACAAACACAATTTAAAAAGCCAGTTATTGCAACTATGAGTATGCGAGATAGAAATAAAATAGCATTACAATCAGATTTATTAGGTGCAAATGATTTTGATATTAGAGCTATATTAGCACTTACAGGTGATCCTGCAAAAATGTCAGACCAACCACATACAAAAGGGGTATTTGAATCAAATTCAATTATGCTTTTAGAGATGATTTATTCATTTAACAACGGTATGGATTATGCTGGAAAGCCTTTTAAGACAGAACCCAAAACAATTTCTCCTTTTGCTGTAATTAATTCATATGCAAAGAATTTTAAAACTTTAGAGAAAAAAATGTATAAAAAAATTCAACATGGTGCAGTAGGACTTATAACACAACCTGTATACGATATAGAAAATGCAAAAGTATTATTAAGTCATTTTGAAAATACTAAGGGTGGATTTAAAGATGAAAGAGAATTAGCACAATTAGTGTTTGGAATATTTCCTATTACTAAATTAAGAACAGCTCAATTTTTATCTTCTCATGTTCCAGGAATTCATGTGCCACAAGATTGGATTGAAGCTTTAAGTAAAGCTGCTAAAACTGGTACAGATGAAGAGTATAAAGTTGGAATGGATTTAAGTAAAAAATTGTTTGAAGATTTAAAAAAACTACATCCAAAAATTCATATGATGACAGCAAATAAATTTGATATAGCAAGTGAGATTATTATATAATTTAAATAAAAGGAGATAAAATGTTTTTTACATTAAGAAAAATTTGGAATATTTTAAATGATGCAGGAAAACCTTGGCAAATTTCATTAGCTCTTAGTTTTGGAATGATTTTTTCTTTTATGCCATTAGGCTTATTTAGTTTAGTTGTATTATTCTTAGTACTATTATTAAATGTTCATATTGGAATGTTTCTTTTATCATTAGCTTTATTTTCTGGATTTGCTGTCTTGTTTGATCCTATCTTTCATCAAATAGGATTATTTGTATTAAGTAGTGAAGGTTTAAACTTACTTTGGACACAACTGTATAATACACCTATATTTTCAGTAACTAATTTTAATAATACTATTATGATGGGAAGTATTGTAGTATCTTTAATTTTATTTTTTCCATTATTTAAATTTTCAAATTTTATTTTAGTAAAGTATAGAGAAGTAATTGCTGTTAAATTACAAAACATACCATTATTAAATAAAATAACTTATTTTCATAGTCAAAAAGAGGAAAACATAAAAATAATAAGATTGACTGGTCTAGTTATATATATTACATTAGTTAGTTTAGTAGCAGCTTTTTCACTAATATTTTTAGATGATATAGTTAAATCAAGTATTCAAAAAGCAGTTTTAGCTAAGAGTAATAAAGAGGTGCAAATTGGTTCATTAAAATTAAGTATTTTTGATAGTAAAGTAGATATTAAAAACTTAAAAATTTTAGATAATGATGGTGGTATTAATATAAAAAATATCTCTATTGATATTAGCTTAGCACAATTAATACTTAAAAAAGTAGTTATTGAAAATATAATAATAGATGAAATAGAATTTGATAAAAATTCAATATCAAACAAAGAAGATAAAAAAGAGAAAGAATCTAATTTAGAACATAAATTTCATTTTGCTAAGATTCCAAGTATAGATACACTTAATGTAGAAAAATTGATGAATGGGAATTTAGAAAAAAGCTTCGGTGAATATGAAGTATATATTAAAAAAATTAATGAAATTCTAAATAATGATAATAAAGAAAAAGAAGTTAAAAGTTTAGCTAGGGCAGATGGTGAAATTGTTAAATTTAAAGACATTTCAAACATTCCAAATGTTTTAGTAGAAAATGGATTATTCAGTATTGTTTTTAATGATAATATATATAATGGAACATTTAAAGATTTTACAACTAATCAAGAACTATACGGTAAGCCTTTTAAAGCATCTCTTAATCTTAAAGGATATAAAGTTGATAGCTTTTCGCAAAAAGGTGTAACTATTTCAAATTTATTATTTGATTCAAAGATTGATTTTGAATTATATAATAAAAATATAAATGCAAATTCAAACTTAGATATTAAAAGTGTAGATATTCAACTAAATCAAAATAATAAATATATAAAAGAAATTAATAAATATCTTAACAATATTACTGAAATTAGAGGTGATATAAAAGTTACTGGAGAGGTTGATAATCCTAGTATTGTGTTAAAATCAAATATTGATAAAATAATTAAACAAAAAACAAAAAATGTATTTAAAGATGTAGTAAAATCAAAAATCAAGAATAAAATTGAAGAAAAAGTTCAAGAAAAAATAGAAAAGCAAATTGGCGATAAGATTGGTAATAAATTAAAAGGGTTATTGAAATTTTAATATGAATAAAAAATTAGCAAGTATAGATATTGGACTAAAAAGAATAGGGTGTGCTATATGTCTTGCATCAGATATAGTTACACCTCAAGATGCAATATTAAGAAAAAATCGTAATCAAGCAGCACGAGATACTGATGCCTTTTTAAAAGAATGGGATATTGATACTTTAATAGTAGGTAGTCCAGCTTCCAATGAAGAGATGCAAAGACGCATTAAACATTTTGTATCATTATTAGATTTTGATGGTGAAATTTGTTTTGTAAATGAAGATATGAGTTCAATTGAAGCAGAAGATTCAATGAAGGGTCTAATTAAATATAAAAGAGATGGTAGGGTTGATTCTCTTGCTGCAAAGATTATACTAGAAAGATATCTAGTGGCTTCAAAAAAAGAGGGTTAGTATTATGATTGGTATTGATATTGTTGTAATTTCACGTATAGAAAAAATGATTGAAAAATTTGGAGATAAAGCTTTAAATAAATTTTTGTCAAATAAAGAGATTAAACAAGTAAAAAAATCAGCAACAGCAGCAGGTTTTTGGGCAGCAAAGGAAGCCGCAAGTAAGGCAATTGGAACAGGAATTGGAAAAACTTGTAGCTTTAAAGATATTAAAATATCAAAAGACAAAAATGGTGCACCAAAATTAAAATATAAAAAACATATAAGAAAACAATTTAATATTAAAAAGTCCTCATTAAGTATTACTCATGATGGTGGATTTGCAATAGCAGTAGTGGCTAATGAGATTAATAGTAAATAAAATATTATATTTAGCAGTTATGCTATTTATAATTTCTTTAATATCCTTTATTGCTATTAATTTAGCTCCTAATAGTTTTTTTGCTAGTGGAGAATTAAATCCTAATATTACAGAAGAATCACTTACTCAATTAAAAGAGATATATGGATTAGATAAGCCATTGTATGTACAATTTTTTTCATGGATTAAATCTATAATCCAACTTGATTTTGGAATCAGTTTTTCAAGTGGAATGATGGTAAAAGATGAAATTTTAGAAAGACTTCCTATCACACTTATTATAAATATAGTTTCAATGATTTTAATTTTTGCTATATCTTTTTATCTTGGGATTAAAGCTGCTTTAAATAAAGATGGAGTTATAGATAGATTTACTAGTCAATTATCATTATTGAGTTTTTCTGTACCATCATTTTATCTTGCACTTATATTAATGTATGTATTTTCAATATACTTTGAAGTTTTACCAATATCTGGATTACATAGTCAATCAGGATTAGAAGGTTTTGAATATTATATTGATATGGCTTGGCATTTAGTTTTGCCTATTTTTGTAATAGTATTTGGAGGTATTGGAAGTTTAACTTTATATGTAAGATCTCTTACAATTGAGATATTAAAATCAGATTATATATTTTTTGCAAAAGCTCGTGGATTAGATAAAAAACAGATATTAAGATATTATATAATGCCAAATTTATATCCACCAGTAATTACTCTATTAGGATTATCTTTACCAGGAATTATAGGTGGGTCTGTGATATTAGAATCTATTTTTTCTATTGATGGAATGGGCTTATTATTTTTTCAATCTGCACTTAGCCATGATTATCCTGTAATTATGGGTATATTAATCATAGGTGCCTTTTTAACTCTTATTGGAAATATGATAGCAGATTTAGTATTATTAAAATTAAATCCATATAGTAAATAAAGATACATAAGATATAATATAAAAAATATAAAGGAGCAGTTATGCCATTATTAGATAGTTTTAGAGTAGATCATACAATTATGGAAGCCCCAGCAGTTAGGGTTGCAAAAACAATGAAAAGTCCAAGTGGAGATACTATTACAGTATTTGATTTAAGATTTTATAAACCAAATGAAGAGATGATGGATGAATTAGGTATTCATACATTAGAGCATTTATTTGCAGGATTTATTAGAGAGCATTTAAATAGTAAAAAAGTTGAAATTATTGATTGTTCTCCTATGGGTTGTAGAACAGGATTTTATATGTCTGTACTTGGAACTCCAAATGAGAAAAAAGTAGCAAAAGCTATGAAAAAAGCTATGAAAGATGTATTAAAAGTAAAAAAGAAATCAGATATTCCTGAACTTAATATTTATCAATGTGGTACGTACAAAATGCATTCATTAAAAAATGCTAAAAAAATAGCAAAAGATATATTATCTACAAAAATTGGGGTAATGGATAATGAAAAACTATTTTTAAGTGAAGAGAGAATGAAAGAATTAGGTATCTAATTTGAGTAAAGAGTTAGAAGATTTTTCTTCACTTTTTGAATTAACTCCTAGTGTTTCAATACTACACTGTACTAAACTTCAAAATGAAATTACAAAGTATTTAGAAAATATTGTAATTTCATGCGATGGAAAAGTTTCTGTCATTGAAAATAATCCTCCTGTTAAACAACTACAAAGACTTGCAAAACAATCTTCTTACGATTATGTGATTTTAGATAAAACAATTTTAGAATATGATGATAAAAATAGCTTTATGAAAGTTATTAGTAGATCACTAAGAGATGCTGGCTATATAATTATTCTAGAAGAAAAAAATAAAAGTTTAAATATTATTTATTCTTTACTTGAAGAATTTGATTATGGAGCAGTAAATTCTATAGATATATTTAAAAAGCATAACTTAATTATGGGAAAAAAGCTTCATATGTGGGGTATGGATTGATTTTAACCGAGGATGGTTCTTATACTCTTTATTCTAAAAAATATGAACAGCATTTTCATAGTGTAAAAGCAGGTGCTGTTAATGAATCGTTATCTAAGCATGTAATTCCAGCACTTAATTTTTCAAAGAATGATAATTTAAAAGAACTTAATATTTTAGATATATGTTTTGGTATTGGGTACAATACTTTTTCAACAATTGATTATATATTAAAAAACAATATTGATACTAAAGTTAATTTTTATTCACCTGAATTTGATGGAGAGTTAATTAAATCACTTCAAAATTTTGAATTTCCAGATGAATTTAATGATATTAAATATATTATTGATGAGGTTTCAAAAAATAATTTTTATGAAGATGAGCAATTTAAAATAGAAATTTTTATAGGTGATGCAAGAGAATATATTCAAACTTTAAATAATATTGATGTGGTATATCAAGATGCTTTTTCAAGTGATGTAAATAAAGAATTATGGACAAAAGAATACTTTAGTGATATTTATAATTGTACAAAAGATAATTGTTTAATGACAACATATTCAATAGCTACTCCTATACGACTTAGCATGTGGGAAAGTAAATTCGAGATATATGAATATAGAAGTGGAAATACAGATAGGCAAACTGTATGCTTTAAGCATAAAAATAATGCATCTTTAGAAAATATCAAATATATTGATATGGTATTAAAAAAAGAACGAAATACTACTGCTGTGAGTTTAAAAGATTAAGTACTTTTTTTAATTCTTTTTTTGAAATATCTATTTTAGCTATTAATCTAATGATAGCTTTTTTTACAGTTGGTTGTCGTATTGCACCTACATTAAATCCATTTTCTCTTATAGTTTTTTGTATTTCTAATACTTTTTGATTGTTATTAATTTCTATTGGTACAATTAAACCTTCAACTTCAATTCCAAGTATATTTTTTACAAGAGCTTGTCGTTTTTGTATTTTCTTTTTTAGTTGAATTTTATGTGTTAAAATATATTTTAATGATTCATGACCAATAGCTGTATCAATTATTGATGGTGCAGTACTATATATAATAGGTTTTGCACGATTTTCTAAAAATGATATAGTTTCATTTGAAGCTAAAATATAAGCCCCATAAGCCCCATATGCTTTTCCTAGTGTACCCATTTTAATATGATTTGATTTTATTGCTATATTAAAATGATCAAACCAACCAAGAAGCTTTGAACCAATTACTCCAGAACTATGTGCTTCATCTACAAGAAGTAGAGCATTGTAATTATCAGCTATATCTGAAATCTCTTTTGGTGCTATATCACCTTGCATAGAATATATACCTTCAATAGCTATGATTATTCTTTGTTTAGGTTTATTGATATTTTCAAGATGAGTTTTTAAATCATCTATATCATTATGTTTAAATACAATAACTTCGCCTCGACAAAGTGATGAAGCTAATATTCCACTTGCATGATATTGTTCATCGATAAGTAAAATATCATTTTTTCTTATCATTGATTCAATTAATGAGATATTTGCTAAAAATCCACTTCCTACAATAATACCATTTTCAAAATTATTTACTTTGCATAGTTCTTGCTCAAATTCTTGATGTATTTTAGAATATCCATTTACAATCATAGATGCTTTAGGAGAAAAGCTTTTTTCTTTTAAAACTCGTTTAATAGTTTTTTTAAATATTTTTTTATTTTCTGCTAATCCAAGATAATCATTAGATGCTAAATCTTTGAGATTGTCTTCAAAAATATATCTTTGTCTAAATCTATTTGCTTTTCTTAGTGCAGCTAATTCTTTTTTAAAATACATTACTTTTCCTATAAACTGATATTTTCTAAAAATTCTAAATCATTGTTTGAAATAATTATAGCATCAATACAATATGCAATATCAAGATTTTTAGTTTTTAAATAGTATTGAATAGAGTTATATAGTTTTCTAAGCTTAGATGCAGTGATATTATAAACAGCTTCAAAACTATCACCACTTTTAACTTCAACAAAATGATACACATTATCTTTTGATGCAATAATATCGATTTCACCAAGTTTTTTAGCATAGAAGTTTTTTTCAATAATTTTAAAGCCATTATCTTCTAAATAAGATATGGCTTTTAATTCGGCAAGATCGCCTTTTTGTTTTGTTGTTGCTTTATGCTGGTACAACTTCTACTTCAACTGATTTAAATAGTGCAGTTTTTGTATTAACATCTGATTCGTCACCAAATATATAATTTATATGTGATTTAGCATGATGGAATGATGAGAATAATGTACCTTTTTTAATTGTTTTTGAGAACTTAATCTTTAAAGGATTAGTTTCTCCGTGTTGAGTCTTTAAAATCACATAATCAGTAGAAAATCTATCTTGATCTTCTTTTGATACAAGAAGTACATCTTCTCCATGAAGTTCTTTTAATCTTGGTGTTTGAATTGTTTGAGCGGCATTGTTATAATGGATTAATACTCTACCTGTAGTAAGATAGAATGTATTAAACTTTTCATTATTTACAAGTTTTTTAACTTGATTTCTAAGTTGATATCCATTATAAATAAACTTACCAAGTCCATCATCTGTATTAAATTTTTCTAAATGAAGTACAGGAGTATCTTTTCTAGCTACTGGCCATTGAAGACCTTTTGATCTATGTTTTACAAGTTTTTGATAGCTTGCTCCACCATATCTATATGGTGCATCTACTCTAATATCATTCCATACATCTTCACTACTTTGATATAAAAATTCACCATTTATTTTATTTTCAATATCAGTTAATACATTCCAATCATCAGGAAGGTCGTTTTCTACTATTGGTTGAGATAGGTGTAGTCTCCTCATTGCATTTACATAAACACCTGTTTTTTCATATGCAGATTTAACACCAAAAACAATATCACTTTTTTTAGCAATTTCATTCATAAATAGATCTTGTGTAATTAATATATCTAGATTTTCTAGTGCTTTATTAATTTTGTTTAAGTTTGGATGAATATGTGCAGTATCTTCTCCCATAACCATCATTGATTTAATTTTACCATCAAGCATTGCATCTATTAAGTCTGGAGTTTTTAGTCCATGTTCTTCTGGGTTTTGATAATCAGGAAGGTAATATGGTAAACAACCCATATCACAAGTACCTTGTACATTATTTTGTCCACGAAGAGGCATAAGTCCTACACCTGTTTTACCAATATTTCCTGTCATAAGTGCAAGATTTACCATTGCCATTACAGCATATGAACCATCTACATTTTCAGTAATTCCTAATCCCCAAAATAGCATAGATTTTTTTGTAGCATAGCTTCTTGCAATTGTAGGAATTTTATCTGCTAAGTCTTCATACCCAGTAATATTTCTAAAGTATTCAGGATTTGCAAATTTGTCATTTAGAATTGATTGTTTGTACTGTTCAAATTCTTTTGTTCTTATATCTATAAAATCTTGATTGTAAAGATTTTCATTTAAAATTACATAAGCAATTGCATTTATAAATAATAAATTTGATTCATATGGTAATACAGCTGTATCTGTAGCAAATTTACTTAATTGAATTTGTCTTACATCACATACATAAAGTTCAGATGTTTTTGCTCTGGCTGCTTCAATAATTCTATTTGCAACAATAGGATGTGCTTCAGTTGTATTTGATCCAATTACGATCATACATTCTGTTTCAAAAATATCATCAAATGGATTTGTAGCAGCACCTTCACCAATAGTAGCTGCCATACCATTTAAACTTGGTGCATGACATACTCTTGCACAGTTATCTATATGTGGAGACTCCATAATTTGTCTAGTGAATTTCTGTAATAAATATCCAGATTCACATGAAGTTCTAGCTCCTCCAGTTGCACAAAATGAATGTCTTCCATATTTTTCTTTATTTGTAGATAATTTCCATGCAGCAATAGATGTAGCTAATTCATAATTTGCTTCATACCAAGTATCGTCTAGTGAAGTCATTGTATGAGTTCTTGCTTTTAATTCTCTAGGAAACTCTTCAAAGTTTTTTTCAATAAAAGTTTTTTTAATTCTAGTATTTCTAATTCTTTCATCAGATGCTACAAAATCAAATCCATCTTTACCTTTGATACATAATTTACCACGACTTACATAGCCGTCAGCTTGTGCATATATCTTTTTAATCTTATTGTCTTCAACTTGTGCTGTAATATCACAACCAACCCCACAGTATGTACATACTGAACCTACTTCATGAATCGCCATATCAACCTCCACCTACAAATAGTAGTAATTTTAATTTATTATTTTTCATTTTTTCTAAAGTGTGCCATTTTAAATCTATCACCCATTCCTGTAGGAGTAAGTAAAGTTTTTATTTTATTTGCTTCTCTTAAATAGTTTTCTTCCGAAGTGTTTTTATGAAGCATTTCTAACAGCTCAATTATGCCAAACTCTACTAAAGCTTTTAGCTGAGTCGTAGATTCTACATTTTCTATACCAGCTTCATTAAAGCTATCAATTAAATGATTGAAATGTACATCATATGTTATATCACTTTGCTGATATAATTCTTTTAAATTTATATCATCTTGGAAGATAGGATATACATTGTGTTTATGATAAATTCTAATTGAAAAATCATTTCTTGGATGAAAATCACCGTAATCAAAAGTTATAAAATCAAAGTTTTCAATATTATTATTTAATATTGTAGCAAACTCTTTAAAGCCTAATGATACTTCACCTTTTGTAATTTTATATTTTTCACATATATCTTTTAGCTCTTGATCTTTTGGATTATTAATATCAAGGTCTATGAATTCTATTTTATTATCTTTAGTAATACCTTTTTGTAAAATATCATCTTTTGTTGTATATACTAGTTCACATGAAAATGCATCAAATATTTCATTTGCAATGATCATTGCATTTTTGGCTTTAAATTCACTAATATCATTATAGTGTTTAAGTTTAATTACATCTCCAAAACTATTTTTAAAATATTGTTTTTGCTGTTCTTGTAAATGTGGATATCTTTCAACTATTGCAAACTCCAAAGTATCTAAAAGTTCAGGTTTTAATGTATAAATAAACTGTACTATATCAGCTAATAGATATCCATGATGTGCACCAACTTCTACAATTGTTGTATTGTTTGGGAGATGTCCTTCTTGTATTATTGAAACTATCTTCTTACCAATAGACCCACCAAAAAAGCTACTTGTGCTAACTGCGGTAAAAAAATCACCTTCTTTACCTATTGTTTTGTAGTTCGAATAATACCCAGTATCGCTGTAAAGCCAGTTGTCAAAGTATTGACTAAAGTTAATTTGTTCTTGCATATATTTCCAATAATTGTATTTGTTTATCTATTTTAAAAATATTTAATTCTAATAGTGCAATAGCTTTTGAATTTTGTAAAATTATTACATCATCTAAAGTCTTTAATCCATTTTCACTAAGTTCACTCATCTCTTTAATTAAATTTGTATAATATAAAATATTAGACTTTTGTATATTGATTTTTTTGTTAATAATATTAACTTTTGCTAACTTAGTATTAATATAATTATTTTCTTCTTCTTCAATAATACTTGTGTCTAGTTTTGATTTTAAATATGATACTTTTGAGCTTTGTGTATCGTAATAGCTTTTAACATCAAGTGGAATAGATATTTTAATTCCAGTAGTACTTGTATCAATATCTCTATCATGATAATTTACATAATCATGTGTAAGGCTAATTGTAGGTAAATATTGTGATAAAGTTACATTTTTTAAATAATTTAAAGATTTTTCATTGATCTTAGATTTTTTAATATATATATTCTTTTGAATAAAGTCTTCTTTTTTAATTATATTAAAAGTAGGTAGTTCAAAATTAGAATATTGCTTTGAAGATAAATTATTAAATTTATTTAATAAATCTTGTTTATTTAGATTGAGGTCTTCAAGAGATAGTTTATTGTTGTTTAGTGTAATAATAGAATTATTTAAAAATGATAAATCAAGTATATTGTTTAATACCTGTTCTTTCTTTTGTGATACATCAATAGTTGCATTTTTTATTTTATAAAATTGCTTTTTAATATTTAAATCAATTTGGTGTAGTTGAAATAATAATAATGTTACATCTTTAATAAGTACTTTTCTTTGAGAATCAATATCTAATGTTTGATATTGTTTAGAAGCTTGAGAATATTTAATTGCGTTATAAATACCACCACTTTTAAATATTGGTTGGTTAATGCTAATTGTGGAAACTTTTGTATTTGGAATTATAAAATTACTTGTATCTCGAGTAGGTACTAATATATTTTTTTTGTACGAAAAATTAATTGGATTTATCCAATCTATTGTTTGTTTTGCACTATCTAAATCTATTTTTTGTTGAGATAGGTTTAGACTATTTGATCTTTTTTGGGAAAGTACATTTTCATTTGATAATAATGTACTTATAAAAAATGAGATAAAAAATAGATATTTAAATACTTGCAACTGCTTTTTCCAATCTAGTAAATCCTTCATCAATTTCGTCTTTTGAAATTGTAAGTGGTGGTAATAGTCTTAGTGTAATTTTTCCAGCTTTAAGTACTAATAAACCATTATCAAATGCATTATTATATATTTTTGTTAGAGTTTCTTCGTCATTTACTCTTAATCCTCTCATAAGACCAATACCAACTTCTTTATAAAATAGATGAGTATTTGATTCATAGAATGCTTTTAGTTTTTCATTGAAATATATTATTGTTTCATCTAATACTCCAGAGTCTTTATTTTCATCTAAAATATTTAAAACTTCAAGTGAAGCTGCTGTACTTAAATAATTTCCACCAAATGTTGATCCATGATCTCCCGGTTCAAATATATCTTTATGCTTTGTCATTACACAACCAATAGGTACTCCACCACCCATACCTTTTGCCATAGTGATAATATCTGGTTCAATATCATAAAGATTTGATGCTAAGAATTCTCCTGTTCTATAAGCACCAGTTTGTACTTCATCAATGATTAATAATAAACCATTATCTTTACAAAATGCAGCTAATTTTTGAATATCTTCTTTTGGAAATGGTTGAACACCACCTTCCCCTTGAATTAATTCAATCATTACAGCAACTGTTTGATCATCAATAGTTTCGTAAAGTTCATCTAGTTTATGCTTGTATGAGAAACCATCTGGATAAGGTGAAAAATTTTCTGAATGCATTTTCTTTTGACCACTTGCTTTTACCGTAGTAATTGTACGACCATGAAAAGAGTGACCTAAAGTTACAATTTTATATTTTTTACTATCAAAGTTTATTTCACCATATTTTCTAGCAATTTTAATAGCACCTTCATTTGCTTCAGCTCCAGAATTTGCAAAGAACATAGCCATATCATAACCACTTAGTTTATTAATCTTTTGTGCAAGAAGTGCTTGAGGTTCAATAGCATAAAGATTTGATATATGTGTTATATTTGATACTTGATTACAAATAGTATCAGCAACCCTTTTATTACCATGACCTACAGAAACTACACCAATACCACTAGTAAAATCAATATAATTATTTTCTTTATCGTCAGTAAGTGTTGCATTAGCACCTTTTTTGAAATTTACATAATTTCTTGCATAAGTATTTAATACATTTTGTTTATCAATTTGTTCTAAATTCATCAAATATAACCTTTATTATTTATAGATTATATAATACTAAAATGTTTATAAAAAGGTGTTTATGGTATGAGTATTTATTGTTTTAATTTTTTAGAGATATAATAATAAAGTTTTTGTGATTTATCCTGAGTATATTTCAAAATATTATTATCATAGTCTTCTTCAATCTCTTGAGCTCTTGAAACTGCTGATGTTACGCTTCCTAATGTAATGATTGTACTTAAACAACCAGAAAAAGTTAAAGTGTAAAATATTAAAATAAATATTAATTTCAATTATTTTCCTCTAGAACTTTTTTGGCTTAATGAAAGATTTGGGTGCATAAAAACCTAACTAAACTCAGGTACTATATGGGTTTAAAAAGGACTTTTTAAAATGGATTGTAAAAAAAGAGAAAAAAGTGTCCATATTGTGGATATAAAAAT
>Ga0233428_1002148_pt1 | contig 19273 bp, 15 predicted proteins | sample SI_118_April2016_4_FD_179890 | JGI IMG/M metagenome (GOLD analysis project Ga0233428, IMG submission 179890) | Seawater microbial communities from Saanich Inlet, British Columbia, Canada - SI_118_April2016_120_MG | ecosystem: Environmental > Aquatic > Marine > Inlet | place: Canada: British... | reverse complement strand
CATCATGGGCGGTATTTCATGGATCGGCGGCTCGCTTTATTTATTGTGGCTCGATCGGATTTTTGCCAACCCCGAGCGCACGACCAAAGGTGAGCATGGAGAGCCCTGGATGATTGATCAGGCTGGCTCGCTGCTTGTCGAAAAGTTGAAACTCGAGCCTGACGGGCTAGGCAAAACCCACATCTGGTTCAAGCGTGAGACGATATTGACTTGGGTCAGTGGCATATTACTGTTGGCGATGATCGCGCCCTTGCCAGGCAGCCTCCTTACCGATGCTAACGGCCAGCCGATCAACGTCCTTACCAGCACAGTCATCGTCATCGCCCTCCTTACTTTGCCTTGGATTTGCTGGGATTTACTGTGGCGAACGAGCCAACAACCAGCTCTGCGCTTGATAATTTCCTTTGTACTATTGGTCGCTGTCGCTTGGGGCTTGGCCCAGATATTTTCCGGCCGTGCTGTGTTTTTGCTTTTGGGGGTGACGCTCGGCACAATAATGATGGGCAATGTCTGGTTCAGAGTTCTGCCCACCTTGAAAGAGATGAAAGATGCTCGCACCGAGAACCGCACGGCTGACGAGGCGCTTTGCCTATTGGCCCGCGACCGCACCACCCATAACAGCTATTTGATGTTTCCGATCGTCGTGCTGATGCTCAGCAATCATTACCCGGTGATCTACAGCCATTGGCTCAACTGGGTCATTGCCGCTTTGCTGGTAACAGCGTTTGTTGGTGCCCGGCATATGGTTGTCAGCGGCAAAGCCGGCCTGTGGGCGCTCTACTCGGCTTTGGTATTGCTCGGCATCGCGGTCTATCTGGTCGCTGCCGTAAACCCGTCTCAAAAACCCGTGGACGCTGGAAGCGTATCATTCACCACCGTACGTAGCATAATCAGCAAGCATTGCCTGAGCTGCCATTCGACGGTACCGACGGAACGCAAATACGGCCCTGCTCCAGGTGGCGTTAGCTTTGACCGTCCAGAAGACATCAAGCGCTATGCCAAGCAGATCAAAATCAGTACCGTCAATTCAGAGGCCATGCCGAACCAACCAAACAGCAGTATGACCAAGGCCGAACGGGAGTTGCTCGGGCGCTGGGTTGACGGCGGGGCTAAGCTGGAATAGGCAGTAACCATGGCAAAGAAAACTTTTAAGGTTGAAACGGTCGGTCAGGCGCTGTTGGAAATTCTCCGGGAGCGCGGCATAGAGTGCCTCATCGGCAATGCTTTCACTTCGATCATCGACGGCCTATCGAAATTCGAAGCCGAAGGTAATTCTACGCTGCGGCCCGTGATGACGCCCCATGAACAGACTGCGGTGACCATGGCGCACGGATTTTTTTCTGTTACCGGCAGACCCCAGGCGGCGATTGTTTATTCCACACCGGGTACCGCCAATATAGCCGGTGCGCTGATCAATGCCTCGAAAGCGCAGGTGCCATTGATTGTTCTCGCCGCCAGCTCCGCCGTGACCGATGATGGTTCCATGCGAGGGTCCCGCGATATTCATGTGCAATGGGCGCAGGAAAGTTTTGATCAGGCGGGCATGATCCGGGAATATGTCAAATGGGATTACGAGCTGCGCCAACCGGCTCAATTGGAATCAGTCATCGACCGTGCTTTGGAAATGGCGATGGATCACCCCCGGGGCCCGGTTTATATCTCCCTACCTCGAGACGTGATTGCCGAGGCGCTCCGGGAAGTGACCATCGAGACCCCGGCCAGGCGCGAAGTCGCCAACCAGCGCTATCCGGATCCAGCGCGACTCCAACAAGCAGCTAAAATTCTTGCTGAGGCACAAAGACCGTTGATTATCACCTCGGAACTTGGCCGCAGCAAAACCGCCGTTGCTAAACTGGTAGAGCTTGCCAATGCCGGGGCCATTGAAGTAATTGAAGCAAGCCCGGTCTATAACAATTTTCCGGCGGACCATCCCTGCCATGCGGGTTATGTTTTTGGCTCAGCCATCCATCCATCCATTGCCAAGGCCGATGCGCTGCTGGTGATCGACTGTGATGTGCCGTGGTTCCCGGCCCGGGTTAAAATCCGTGATAAGGTCCAGGTGATCCACCTCGCTGTCGATCCGTTCTTCAGCCATTACCCGATGCATAATTTCCGCTGTGATGTGCCGCTGGCGGCAGAGCCAGAGGCCACGCTGCCTCTGCTTACTGAAGCGCTGCGAAAACGCACAAAAAAATCAACGGTTAAAATGCGCCATCAAGCGCTGGCGAAGCGGGCCCTAGCCGACCGCAAAAAATGGGATAAGGCGGCGCTCACCGAAGCCAAGAGGACACCGATTGGCTTTCAATGGGCGTCCCGCTGTATCAATGAATTGTTTGGGCCCAACACCATTGTTGTCAACGAGTACCCGCTGGACCCGCGCCACGCGCCACCAACCGGACCAGGCACCTATTTCGGCGCCTCCCACGCAGGCGGGCTCGGCTGGGGATTCGGTGCGGCACTTGGGGCAAAACTTGGCGCGCCTGGCAAAACCGTCATCTGTACCTTAGGCGATGGTTCTTACATCTTCGGTGTCCCCACTGCCTGTCATCAAGTGTCGCGCGCTAGCAACCTGCCATTGCTGATCATTGTCTTTAATAACGGCGCGTGGGATGAAGTCTCCAACAGCACGCGCAATGTCCATCCCGATGGCTGGGCGGTGACCACCGATAATTTTCCGATGGTAAGCATGGGCCCACCACCGAAATTTGAAGAGATTGTGCGGGCTTTCGACGGCCACGGTGAGCGGGTAGACGACCCGGCGGAACTACCCGCCGCCCTCAAACGCGCCCTCAACGTCGTGCGTAAAGAAAAACGCCAGGCCCTGGTTAATATAAATTGTAAGCGGTAGGTTTTGGCTTATCGTTCCGTATTATCTAGCTGAAACGCCACGGCCGCGGGCCTGGCGTGGAGTGACATTGTAGCGCGCCTTAAAGGAACGGCCAAAATAGGACAGATCATTAAATCCGCAATTGTAGGCAATGGTGGAAATTGGAACTTGATCAAACTCAGGATCGGTTAACTCGTTAAAGCACCGTTTTAAGCGTTGCCTAAGGAGCCATTGTCCAAGGGTTAAGCCGACTGGCTCAAACAATAAATGCAAATAACGCACCGAAATTCCAAAATGGTCGGCGATATTAGGCGGAGTCAGATCATCACCGGCTAGATTGTTGCGTAGATGGGAGAGCACGGCGCCAAGCAGCGGCGGTGTTTCATCATCGAGATGGCGACAAATCGGCGCTGGGCCGCTTTTTTGGGCAAGTGCCAGAGTCTCACAAAATTGCGCGGAAAGCGATGCTTCGACTTCATCTTCAGCGATGCCAATATGGCGCCGCGATATTTTAAAATACTCACCCAGTATGGCGCCATATTCACTATTTCGTCTGATCCTTGGTTTGGGAAATAAGGGCCCCGATCCAAGCAGCGAAACGAACAGTTTCCGAGGAGCTTTCACCGTTATACATCTAAAATCGTCAATCAGATCAAGCTCGAACGGCTCGGCGGTATCGATGCAAGCGATGTCGCCGGGAAGAATGGTTTCCTCCGCTTCGCCCTGGTAAAACACCGCTTTGCCAGATATTTGATAATGGAACAGGATCGCATCCGAATTCGAGTTGGCAATATTTGATTGTGTGCGGCGAACTTTGTGTCGCTGGGCACTGATCGTGGCGACGGTTAAATTTCCAAACTCACCGGTGTCGACCGCGGCATTGAAAGAACCCCCGCCCTCGATACTCGGCTCCATCTCCATAAAGACGTCGCTCAGGAATTCGCGCCAATAGACAATTTGCTGAGGCGCCGAAACTTCCTCGCTACGAAACGTATTTATAGCTGATTCACTGTGTAGATTCACAACGCAAACCCTTCAAGTCTGGCTTCGCATTCGGGCTTCACTGCACTGTCGTCCATATTATTTAGCGCTGTGGTCCAAGACATAATTAGCCCGCCGAGCCTATGCTTTTTCCCAAGATAGACATCATACGCCAGGCTGGGCGGAAAGCAATAACCGTCGGACAGCCTCATAGATACGCATCGGAGGAGATGACCATGACTGCAGATACCCAAACGATTATTAAGCGGGACGCCCCAAAAACCCTCAACGACCACAATCTATTCGACGTCGAAATCGAAAAGCTCGCCGAGGGTATGGTGCTTTATGAAAAACGCCCGGCCAAGCGCCGCGATGGCAGCGTAGCCGATGGCCTTTTCAATGCCTGGATTAGCTTTAACAATCCCAAGCAATACAATTCCTACACAACCGATATGACCAAGGCGACCATTCTCGCTTTTCGCAAAGCGTCGCTCGACCGTTCGGTAAACACTGTTGTATTTACCGGCGTTGGCAATAAAGCGTTTTCTACGGGCGGTAATACGGAAGAATATTCTGAATATTATGCCGGTAACCCTCAGGAATATCGGCAATACCTCCGTCTCTTCAATGACATGGTCTCGGCCATATTGGGCTGCGACAAACCGGTCATTGGACGCGTCAATGGTATGCGCATTGGCGGCGGCCAAGAAATTGGCATGGCCTGCGATTTCACGATTGCGCAAGACTTAGCTAATTTTGGCCAGGCTGGGCCCAAGCATGGCTCAGCGGCCATTGGCGGCGCGACGGACTTTCTTCCCGTTATGATCGGCTGCGAACAGGCCTTCGTTTCGGGCACATTGTGTGAGCCGTTCTCGGCGCACAAAGCCTGCCGGTTGGGTATCGCTGCAGATGTTGCACCCGCGCTGAAAATTGACGGTAAATTTGTCGCCAATCCGACTGTGATCCTTGATCAAATGTTTGATGAATATGGCCGTGTCATTCACGGCGAGTTTAAGACCGGCGATGAATTCGCTGCCGGCAAAAAGATGATAGCCGAAGGCGAAATCGATCTCTCATTGCTGGATGAAAAAGTAGAGGCAATCTGCGCCAAACTCCTCGAAACCTTCCCGGAATGTACGCTCAAAAGCGTTGAGGAATTGCGCAAACCAAAACTCGAAGCCTGGAACCGCAACAAAGAAAACGCCCGTGCCTGGCTTGCGCTTAACATGATGAACGAGGCCCGCACCGGGTTTCGCGCATTTAATCGCGGCAATAAGGAAATTGGTAGAGAGATTGATTTTGTCGAGCTCCGCCAAGCGCTTGCCCAAGGTGTGCCCTGGACCGAGGAATTGATCGAAAGCTTAATGCCGGGGGCCCAAATCGCTGCTGAATAAAACTATAAGCAGAACGCGATAAATTCTTTCGACCGTTTCCAGGAGTATGACATGAACGCAGTTACCCCGGCAAAAAAAGCGGATGTTTCGGACGTCGCCAAAGACGCTTCCATGCAGATACAGAAAGATATGATGGGCGTCCATTATGACCGCATGACCGCTGCGCCAGAGACCGGAGAAAAGGTCTGTTCGACATTCGTGCCGGGTAATTTAAACGAACTCATCATGTGTTTCGATATGGTCAACAATCTGCCGGAGACAAATGCGATCCAGCAGGGCCTCAGAAGAACCAGCGGGGCGTTTGTTTTGGAGGCTGAAAATCAAGGGCACTCAGAAGACGTCTGTACTTATGTTAAATCTGACCTCGGTATGATGTCCAAGGGCAACATCGCGCCAAACGGCAAGCCGTTCCCGGACCCTGATGTCCTGCTGCTCAGCTATACCGGTTGCTACACATACATGAAGTGGTTTGAACTGCTGCGCGAGCAATATAAATGCCCGACCGTCATGTTGCATACGCCCTACGATGGTGAAGGAAAAATCACCGACAACATGCGTCAGTACTTGGTGAAGCAGTTAAAAGAAGAGGTGATACCTCTGTTGGAAGAGATCAGCGGCGTCAAGTTCGACATTGATCGTTTGCGCGAATATTTGAAGCGCTCGGCCCAGGCCGAAGATGATTTGGTCTGGGTTCTACAAAGTGCCAAGAACAAACGCTCCCCGATCGACGCCTATTTCGGTGGTATCTATTACATTGGACCGATTTTTGGGGCCTTCCGCGGTACCGAAGACGCGGTGGATTTCTACCGGGCGCTGCGCGTTGAAATCCAAGAGCGCATGGATCTGGGCCTTGGACCGGTCACGCCGGATGGTCCGATGGGCGAAGAAAAATATCGTCTCGTCACTGAAGGTCCACCCAACTACACCCATTTCCGCGAGTTCTGGAAAATGTTCTATGACGAAGGCGCGGTGGTTGTTGCCAGCTCCTACAGCAAAGTTGGTGGCGTATATGATTTAGGTTTCCGCCACGATGCTGATAATCCGCTAGAGACGCTCGCCGAGTATTGCTTGGGTTGTTATACCAATCGCAGTCTCCCCCGGCGCACAGAAATGCTCACCAACTATATGGATGAGTATGACGCCGATGGTCTCCTGATCAATTCGATCAAGAGCTGCAACAGCTTTGCGGCGGGAGAACTTTTGATGATGTACGAAGTTGAGAAACGCACCGGCAAGCCCGCCGCTTTTGTTGAAACCGATCTGGTTGACCCGCGCTATTTCTCGGCAGCCAACGTTAAGAATCGCATCGAAAGTTATCTCCAAATGATCGATCAAAAACGCGGCGGAGAGATTTTATGAAAAAGCCGGATAATAATTCTATCTCTGATGAAGATTTTTCATCTATCTTCATCATCAGCGCGGACGGCAGTGATGTGCTGAAAAATATTGCGAACCGATCAAGCTGCGGTGGATGTGCCGCAAAAAATGATGAGACCGTGATATGGGGCGTCGAGTTTGGTGCTGCCCGAAAATCAGTAAGCGGGCCACCGCCGTGCCCCTGGACCTAGTTGTAACTCTGCATTCCAAAAGGATGTGAAACCATGCAACGAAGCGCAATACAGAAAGAGAACCAGTACTTTCATAAAAAACTCGAGATGTTATCTCCGGGCGAACTCAAGATATTGCAATTTAAGTCGACGAAAGAGACGTTAGAAAATGCCTATCACAATAGTGGATTTTACCGTGACCTTTTTGATGCCGCGAAAGTAACACCGGACCACTACCGGAAAAATGAAGACATCCAGCGCTTTCCGTTCACCGGCAAACAAGCCCTCATGGAGGATCAACAGGAGCATCCGCCCTATGGTCGCCGATTGTGCATACCACCGGAAGAGATTCGCAGAATAAACATGACCAGCGGATCGTCCGGCCTCGGCCAAGAGATCCATTGTCATGATCAAGTTGCCATCGATGCAGCCAATGGATCAACAGCTTGTCATTTTAGGGCGCTCGGTCTTTCCAAAGGAGATGTCTCAGCTGTCCTGCATCCAATTGGAACCATGACCGGCGGCATGCTGTCTTACGAAGGTCTGCGCTTGGCAGAGGCTGTGCCGCTGCCGCTCGCCGTTTTCAACACCAATCAGAAAATTGAACTGATGAGCCAATTCGATTTACGTAATATAATTACGACGCCAGCTTATCTTTCACGCATCACCGGACTGTTGGAAGAAAAGGGCCAGGACCCCAAAGAGCTTTTTCCAAATTTAATCGGCATAACTTTGTCGACTGAGCCCTTTACGGTTGATTGGGCGGAACGGATGGAAGCAATCTGGAACACGGTCATTCATGACATTTATGGCTCCAGCCAGCTTAATCTCAACTACGGATACACCTGTAAATATGGCGCGGTACCGGATGGCTCCTTCGGACATTATCATCTTGCCGACTATTTTGCCCTGGTTGAAGTGCTTGATAAAGACACCGGAAAAAATACCGAGCCGGGTGAATGGGGCGAGCCTGTCATCACGACTTTTTCAAGACCCGCCATGCCACTCATCCGCTTCCGCTCATCAGACCGGGTTCACAGAATGGCGACAGGACCTTGCGATTGCGGACGCACATCCAACATGTTGTGGGAAGTTGGAACAATTTCCCGGTATGACGACATGATCAAAATCAAGGCAACGAATGTGTGGCCGCGTACCATCGATGAGGCGGTGTTCGCCAATGATGAGATCGAAGAATATAACGGAAGGGTGTTTCTTGAAGAAAATGGCCGCGAAACTGCTGAAGTGCAAATTGAGTTCAAAAAGTCAACGCTTGATGAGCAGGCCCACAAACGCATTCTTGAGAACCTCACCCGTAAGATCAAAGACACAACTCAAGTTTCAATGACGGTCACAGAAGTTCCTCACGGCACGCTGCCACGCTTTGAGTACAAGGTAAAACGCTGGACAGACGAGCGAATTGAAGGATTGCAACACGTACGGTTCGTCGAGAAGTGAGGCGTTTTAAAATTGACATATTTTAGTTTTATTAAATCTATCAACTAACGGAGTTTAAATTATGGAAGTTATTCAGCCCCCAGATTGGGCGCGCCCCAAAGGTTATAGCAATGGCATTATTGCGACTGGAAAGATGTTTTTTGTTGCGGGTCAGGTCGGATGGAATAAGGAAGAAGAATTCGAAACCGATGATTTTTGTGGCCAGGCGCGGCAGGCGCTCACTAATATCAAAGATATTCTCACCGCTGGTGGAGCCGGTCCGGAGCATATGTGCCGGATGACTTGGTATATTGGCGATAAAGACGAATACAACGGATGTCTGGGAGATTTAGGAAAAGTTTACCAGGAAATTATGGGCAAAAACTTTCCCGTCATGACCGGTATCCAAGTCGCCGGGTTCGTTGAAGAAGGCGCTAAGTTGGAAGTCGAAGTGACCGCGGTCCTTCCCGACTAACATGCAACTCAATATAAATAATTTAGGTTCCAAGAAGCCGATTTAAAGTGACCAAGTTTTAGTTTTCTAACTCCAATTTGGAGTTGTTGGCCGGGAAAGGAGGATTGAAAATAATTGAGATTAACATTTCATAGCCGTTGCGAATTAATCGCAGAATACTGCGGTTAATTAAGAAGTTAAATCAAATTAACTCTAGCTGTGGCAATAGGTATGTGCCACAGTACATCAGTTACCATCACCATTTTTTTTTGGGAGATAATAAAATGAGAAAAGTTATTTTACCTCTTATGGCAGGTGTCATGGCTGTAACCTTTGCAGCGAATGTTGACACGGTTTCTGCTGCTGATTTCAAAGTAAAAATTCACCATCAAACACCTTCTAAGGCGCCGGTTAATGTATTCTTGCTGACGCCACTAAAAAAGGCATTGGAAAAAGATTCGGGCGGTCGAATTTCGGCGCAAGTTTATCACTCAATGTCACTCGGTGGCCGTCCACCTCAAGTCTTTAACCAAATCAAAGATGGCATTACCGAAATTGCCTGGACACTTCCAGGTTATAGCGGCGGGCGCTTTCCGTTGACGTCAGTTTTCGATCTACCTTTTATGGTATCGACAGCCGAAGCCACGACCCAAGCCTTTCAGGCATTTGCTGAAAAACACCTGATGAAAGAATATAAAGACGTTCATCCTTTGCTGTTTCACACTGCCGCGCGTTTTAAAATTCATATGGTAAAAAAAGCAATTAAATCGATCGGCGATTTTAACGGTCTCAAAGTGCGTGCTACCAACCGCGGTATGGGCGAGCTTTTGAAATCTGTTGGCGCAACGCCGGTCTTCATGCCGGTGCCGAAAGTTCCCCAAGCCCTGTCTAAAGGCGTAGTTGCCGGTGCAGTCCTTCCTTGGGAGATTGTCATTCCGTTTAAAATCCAACAAATCGCCCCCAATCATACATTGGTTGAAGGACCGCGTGGCTTGATCGCTGCAACTTTCTTCTTAGGCATGAACAATAAGTTTTATGATGGATTGCCAGCGGATTTGAAAAAAGTTGTCGACAAAAATACCGGCATGAACATCGCAGCCAAAGTTGGTAAAGCCTACGACAAAATTGAAAATGTCTTTAAGGCTAAAGCCGTCAAGCGGGGCAATAAATTTTACTCGCTACCGGCTGGCGATATTGCCACGATCAAAGCCTCGGCAGCTAAAATTCAGCAAGCCTGGGTCGCTGATGTCACCAAGAAAGGGCATAACGGTAAAGCCTTGCTGGCAGAAGCCAACGCCTTGATTGATAAATACTCAAAATAGGCTCGATTGATAATACTCAATCGGCTAGAATTTAGCCTATGATTGACGAAACAAATACCAGCACCCGGCTTGATCCAATTGGCCGGGTGCTATTTCGTTTAGCTCGTGGGTTGGTAATTACTGGCGGTGCGTGTTTGACCGCTGCGGGGCTGCTTACCGTTGCCAGTGTTATTGGGCGATATTTTTTTAACGCGCCGATACCGGGTGATTTTGAGTTGGTAGAAATGGCGTGCGCCGTCGCGGTATTTTCCTTCCTGCCTTATTGCCAACTTAAAAAGGGCAATGTGTTGGTGGATTTTTTTACCTACAATTCATCACCGCGTACCAAAGGTATATTAGATTCCATCAGTGCTATTATCTACAGCATGATTGCGATCTTGTTGACGTGGCGGTTGTGGGTTGGTGGTCTGGATTTTTTCCATACAAATGAACAAACGGTCATTTTGCAAATTCCCCGGGCCTACGTTTTTATTTTTATCATGCCGAGTATGGCGCTCCTGGTTGTTGTCACCCTCTACACCATTTGGCAGCATTTCTATGCCGCCAGCGAAGACCATGATCCCCTTGAAGGTGAAATCTAATGGAAGGCCTTGAATTTGGGTTCATAATGCTCGGCGTCTTACTGGTATTGATTGCCCTTCGGCTACCGATTGCGATCGCCATGATTACCGTAGGCATTGCCGGTTATATAACTTTGGCCGGCTTGACGCCGCTGTTGAATTACTTCAACAGCGCGGCCTATTGGCGGTTTTCCACTTATGACTTGTCTGTCGTGCCATTGTTCCTATTGATGGGGCAGTTCGCCACTCGCGCCGGGATGAGCAAAGCTCTTTTTGACGCAGCTAACGTATTTCTGGGTCATCGACCGGGCGGCGTCGCCATGGCAGCAATTGGCGGATGCGCTGGGTTTGGCTCGATTTGCGGGTCTTCGCTCGCGACTGCCGCAACCATGGGGCAAGTTGCACTACCCGAGCTTAGACGATTTAAATATTCAGGTGCCCTGGCGACAGGTGCGCTGGCGGCAGGCGGCACGCTCGGTATTTTAATCCCACCTTCTGTTATCTTGGTGATTTATGCCGTTCTGGTCGAAGCCAATATCGCCACCATGTTTCTGGCAGCTTTTATACCCGGCTTTATTGCCGCCCTCGGCTATATGATCGTCATTATGATTTATGTGCGAATTTCGCCGGAATCGGGTCCGTCCGGGGAGAAATCGTCGAGCGCCGTGCGATGGGCGGCGCTCAAAGAAATTTGGACCGTCATTTTGATTTTTGTCATCGTGATTGGTGGTATTTACACTGGCGTCTTTACGCCGACCGAAGGCGCCGCCTTTGGCGCTATTGGTACCGGCGCATTGGCATTCTTTCATGGTGGTATGCGAAAAGAAGGGTTTATCGATTGCGTTATGGGTGCCGGTCAAACGACGGCCATGATATTCTTGATTATTCTCGGCGCGGATGTCCTCAATGTATTTTTAGCCTTGACCCAGCTTCCTCAAGAACTGGCGGCAATGATCGGCGAGGCCGAACTATCTCCTTTGCTGGTGTTATCAATAATTCTATTCTTTTATCTACTCGGCGGCTGCGTCATGGATTCACTGTCGATGATATTGCTGACCATCCCAATTTTTTGGCCGATCCTGGCAGAAATGGACTTCGGCATGGACCCGGAAGATGTAAAAGTTTGGTTTGGCATTGTTGCTTTGATTGTTGTTGAAACCGGTTTGATAACACCGCCTGTTGGCATGAACGTTTTTGTTATTAACTCGATGGCAAAAGATATCCCGATTGCCCAAACCTTTAAAGGTGTTGCTCCCTTTATCGTTTCGGATGTCGTTCGGGTGGCCTTGCTTGTCGCCTTCCCAGGGTTAACACTCGTCTTGGTGCATTTGTTTGGCAATTAGATTTCTACCCTAGAACGGGTGTCTGGCGGAAGACACGAACGTTAGCCCTTGCGTTCGGGTTGAATGTCATCGGGCGGGTCAATGTTGTCCATGTAGGACTGCATCTGACCGCGCATAAATTTGTCGATTGGAACTGGACGTCCTTCTTTCATCCTCTTGTTCAATTGAAACAAGAGGATGAAAGAAGGACGTTGCCCCTCATGCCGTCCGTGAATTCATTGATGTCCGCTATTGGGGGTGAAGCGGACGTCTTTTTACTTTAAGGCGACATTGTAAGGAATGTAGAGACCGGTGTACGAAATCATTGTGATCGTGCCCCCGATTTGAACCTATTCGCCATCAAAACCATCGGTCAAAAGAGTCTGCTATTAGCCAATAGCGGACGTCAACACAGTGTCATCATCTGAGTTTAGTATGATTAGCGCTTATGAGGTGGCATCGTTTCCACGTTGCTCGCGGAACAAACCCAGTTTTTGATGAACACCCTTATCGGAGAAACTGTATAGGAAACTATCACTGTCGGCCTCATGTCGATGGGGATACCAAGCTGGAATTACGAAAATATCCTTGGGTCCCCACTCAAGTATTTGATCACCTACAATTGTCTGCCCCGAACCTTCTACGGCGTGATATACCCAAGCCGCAGTACTACGATAGAAATCACCTTTGAATCCCACTGGTAGAATCTGCATGAAGGCCGACAAGGTTGGTAATACAGGACCAGCATTGTCGGGGTTTATATATTCCATCTTCACACCGTGACAGGCATCGATGTTTCCGGCTGCGGAAAGGCGCATCAACACCTCTTTCGTTTCAGTGTAGGGATATCGAAAAATTGGCGAAAATGAAGCTCCTGATTGATGATCCATTGGCTGCATGTTGGCGCCATAACGCGCGGGGCTATCACCCTGGGGCGGGCCATCCGGAAATACCGTGTTGCCAGCCCACCTCTCGGCAAAAGCTGGTCCGAGAAACTTGATGAGAGGCACGTCGAGGCAGGTCATTGATATATGAACTTTGTCGCTCTCCACACCGTGCCCATGCCAGTGCCAAGAGGGGTTCAGGATTAAGTCGCCCGGCATCATGTCGCATTTTTCACCATTGACCGACGTATACGCGCCCTCACTCTCAATCACCATGCGCATGGCTGACGGCGAATGGCGATGTGGTACGGCGATTTCTCCGGGCAATATGCATTGGAGTCCGCTATAGAGCGCCTCAGTTATCCGCCGTGCGCCGCGCATCGTAGGATTTTCCAACATCAGCGTACGCCTTTCCGCATCATCTCCTGACACCAAATCACCCGCCTCAACTACAAAAGGCCGAATTTCATCAAATTTCCATATTGCAGGTGTGGCATCAGTCTGCGGTTGTTTGCCCGGCATCTCCTCCGTCGCTTCCCATAAGGGATAAAGGTTCGACGAATCGATGCGCCCATAGAACTCGGTTTTCTGATTATCCGATGGTGATTTAATAGCGATACTCATTACCGAATTTCTCCCCGAAAGTGAGTTAAATTTTTAAGATAAATTTAGTCTGCGGATTTAAACACAAAATTAGTTGAAATTTATAGTACCTTCAGTCGATCATTTAATAATTAACCAAGTCTATTGGACAAGGAAATCAGTTTGATGGCAATGGGCTTTGGGAAATTGGAATTATTGCCCATGTCTGCTTTGGGTCATTAGCGGACTCTTTTGCAATATGTCGGTTATGTCCGCTATCGGGGGCGAAGCGGACTCTATTTAGATAGGACTGAGATGTCTGCTATTAGCCAAAATTGGACACTCACTATTTATAGCGGAATCTGCAGCGGATAGCTTTCGTCCGTGTCCTCTACGTCATGTGACACTGAGAATGACCATTCCAACGACCGTTACGATCCGGGCACGGTCTGCCCATCGACGTTCACCAGCAAACCGTTCGGCTGAACGCCACACGCCCACTAATACTATGACGTTGTATGGGACAGAAAAAGAGTAACCAACAATGAACCCCAAAATCGGGTGATCATCCAATATTAAAAGAATAGAAATTCCACTGCATGTAATATTAACGATGAGACCGCCGAGAACAGCCCAGTCCCAAAATACATTTTCGAGGGTCAACTCGCCATACCAAAGACGTCGCAAGTTCTTCATAAAATCGAAATGCTACGATTGACGCTTTGGAGAAGTCCTTCACGTCTGAGTGTGGCAATTGGATTCCATCGAAATATTTGGTCTTTGGTCAGAGAAAGACTTTTTTCAGCATTCACATCTTTGTATAAATCATTCATCTCATGGCTATTCATCGGCAAACAGTTACTCACCTACTCTGTAACTAATTATTATTTTCGCCGTTATCCTCTAGTGCAAATCGCTTCATCATCGGAAGCTGGGTGATAATAAAAATTATGGTTAGGCCCGTTAATCCGAAAACCTTAAAATTAATCCATAATTCAGTGCTTTGGGTTCGCCAAACCACCTCATTTATTAGGGCTGAAAGAAAAAAGAACAGGGCAAATCGCACGGTAAGGACCCGCCACCCCTCGTCCGTCATGTGTAATCCCGACTTCAATAGAGATTTTAATATCAGACGGTTTATCTTCAAACCACCAATCAAAATCGCGGCGATAAACAATTGAATAATGGTTGGCTTCATTTTGATAAATGTCTCGTCTTGAAGCCAAAGTGTTAGACCTCCAAATATCCCGATGGTCCCGGCTGTGATCAGCGGCATCATTGGTATTCGGCGTTCAACAGCATATGAAAGAATGACCGCCAATATGCTAGCGGCCATAATTGAAGCCGTCGCGATAAACAAATCCGCTATATAAAATGCAATAATAAAGGCGGCTAACGGGCCATATTCTACAACAGGGCGCAGCCACCGAGGGGACGGTTCAATTTTCGACATACCACGTTTATGGAAGCACAGTATGAGAAGATCAAGCAACTTGGTGAAAAAAGACACAGGTGTGCGAGACACTTGTATATCCGCTTTCGGGGGAAAAGCGGACACTAAATTGACGCAGCCTGATGTCAGCTAACAGCAAGAAGCGAGTTTCAGAAGTAAACCAGTTGTGGATTTGCATCTATTCCCTAAGATGCTGGCTATCTAGAAGAGGGCGGCCACCCATAAAGTTGCGATAAGGATTTATATCTAATGATCAAAGAAGGTGATTTTGTAATCCGAACAGCCAACACAGTATGGAAATCAGAAGGTTTTTTATGACACCCATTGTCGTTCGGTCAGGTGATCGAGTTCATTAAATGCGACCAAGAAACACGACCAACTGCAACAGACCGACCTGCCGAATGGACGGAAATTGCGATCCGCCCTTTTGACAATCGGATGGCCCCCGATGGCGCATGGGTTCAATGGGTTGAAGAAGAGTGCATCGTGATAAGGCCGTGGGTGTATTGTTTACTTGGATTATTTTGGCCGTTGTTGAGGCTCGTTTACACGAAGCCTCTGCAGGGACAACACACAGAATATAAATTGTTTAGGTAAGGAGGCGGTCATGACTGACATCTTTTCTGGCCACCTACCCCCCCCTCTCTCCGCGGTTATGAACAGGATGCATCGACCTTTGAATGGCTGGTTTGGCGGTGTGTTGAAGAAATTCGGAATCATTGCGGCGCTCTGTATTTTTGTCGTGGGGTGTAGCAGCCTTAAGTTCGCATATGGATTTGTGGAAATGATGGTTCGCGACCGGGCGGAAATCTATTTGGATATCCGCGAAAATGATGGCCTGGCACTCGAAGCGGAGATCAGTGAGTTGGTCGCATGGCATCGGATCGAGATGTTGCCGCAATACGCCATGTTCTTTGAAAGCCAAGCGCATTTGGCAGAAGGTTCGGGTCCAACCCGAACCCAAGTCGATGAGGCAGTCACAATGTTCCGCAGGTTGATTAAGGATACAAGCCAAGGTGCAGCGCCATATATAGCGCGCGTGTTAGTCAATCACACATCCAGATCTAAAGTGAATTACTTACAGGCCGCGATGGACGAGGTGTTGTCTGAACGCCGAAAGGTATTTGACGAACCGCTGACCGATCAGATCGATGCCGCGGTTGATAAATCTGTTACAAATTTTGAACGTTTCTTTGGCACATTGACGGAAGGTCAAATTGCGATTGTTCGTGAACACAAAACACAGACGTACGACCCAACGGGTGGATGGCTTGATTGGCGAGACAAACGCCAGCAGGACCTTTTGCGTTTCCTCCGAACGGAACCGTCGGCCTCAGATATAGAAGATTACGTCAAAGTCGCATTGACCACGCCTGAAATAATTGTTGGTCAAGCCTACCGCGAACGGGCGGACCAATGGTGGGCCGGGCAGGCTGCGCTCCTGTACGACCTGATGATCACACTTGATATCGAACAGCGCCAAACGTTCGTCGATAACTTGCACGGCTATGCCGTTGATATGGTTGAACTGGCTGGCGCGTCCTAACGCGTCACCCCCGCGTGCCATTCTGGAAATCTTCTGCTAGATAAGTTGCAGTTAATTTCACAGCTTCGTGAAGTCCGTTGCAATGGTGGCTATAAACTGTATTGAGAGACGCTTGCCAGGGAGGAACCATAACTCTATTTAACGACATCAAAATGGTGACACGCATTGCGGCACGGGATATGCGCGGCGGCGTGCGTGGCTTATGGCTAATGGTGGGTGGGATCTTCGTTGGGGCTGCGGCTGTGGCACTGGTGGGGGCAACGTCGCAAAGCCTCGTCGATGGCGCACGCCAGGGCGCATTGGAATCAATTGGTGGGGATTTAAGCCTTCGCCTGTTTCATCGCCCTCCCAGTGAAGACGAACTTACCACCATCCGTCGTGAAGGCGGCGTGAGCATCACCTCCGAACTACGTCCTATGGTGCGTGCGGTTAGAAATGGCCAAGTAGAAGGGGCCCCCTTGCTGATTGAACTTAAAGGCGTGGACCGGCAGTACCCGCTTTATGGGGTCGTGGAAACTCTACCCAAGTCCAACCTCTATCGAACGCTCAGTCAACTGGGCGGCCTTTACGGTGCGGTTGCGGACCCAACGTTGTTCGACGCTTTGAACTTGAAATTGGGCGATAACATACGAATCGGCGATGTCCAGTATCAACTACGTGGTGAGTTGGTTGTTGAACCAGATCGGGCATTCCGGGCCTTTACTTTGGGTCCGCGCCTAATGGTGTTAAGCGAAAGCCTACCCGCCACCGGTGTTACCGACGAGGGGGCGGAGGTTTACTATTATACGCGTGTGAAGCTACCCGCCGAATCAAATGGTGTTGCCAATGCCAAGGCGGCGTTGGCGCGAATTGATCAAGACTTTCCGCAATCGGGTTGGCGTATGGTTAATGCCCATGATGGCGTGCCGGGTGTGGAACGGACCCTGGAAATGGCCCATGTGTTGCTGCTGTTTATAGGCTTGGGCGTGATGCTGGTGGGTGGAGCAGGTATTTCCGGCGCAGTACGTGCACACGTCAAAGAGAAGATCGTAATCATTGCAATCTTGAAATCCATCGGTGCACCGTCCACCGTTATCACCTTAGTCATCGGATTCGAGGTCATGGCAACGGCCACCTTAGGTACCGTTTTAGGTGTTGGATTGGGCGCGTTTGGTCCTGCATTAGCCGCGTTCGCACTGATGGATCAATTACCTTTCGCGCTAGTAACGGCACCTAGCATGAAACCGTTGTTGGCGGCGGGACTGTTCGGTATTTGTGTGGCGGCGCTGTTCGCGTGGTGGCCTTTGATGAGGGTGTACGATATGAACCCGCAGGTGCTGCTGCGCCAACGCATCACAGATTCAACGGGAAAGCCGAGTATAAAAAGCTGGCTAGGTGTTGGCATTATCTTGTCGGTGCTGGTCGCGTTGGTGTTTTGGGTTTCGCCCATGCCCGTATTGACTGTGGGATTCCTGGTCGGTGCATTGGCCTTGGCGGCATTTTATTTTGCCCTTGGCATTGGCCTATCTCGCATGGCCAAGGTCTTGGCCAAAGGCAAAAGCTTCCACGTACGTCTCGCCCTTGGCAACCTATATCGAGCGGGAGCGCCTACCGGTCCAGTCGTGTCAGCGCTTGGGCTGACGCTAACATTATTGGTGGCCTTGGACGGCATCGGCGTTGCTACCAGTCGCCACGTACAAGAGACACTACCGCACAGCGCACCGGATCTGGTGGCGTTTTCACTCAAACCAGAAATGGCGAAGAGACTTGACGTTGAACTGGCGGCGTCCAGGATCGTAGAGCGGCAGCGTATCATGCCGTTTCTGCATGCACGTGTGCAGGCCATTGGCGACGTGGCGGTGAGCGATCTTAATATTCCCAGGTCATTGAATTGGGTTATCCGCGGCGACCGTGGTGTGTCGTTCGCGGCAGAACTTCCGGATGGAGCGCAATGGAATGGCTCTCAATCAGAACATCCCGGTTTTTCAGTTGATGCGGACGTGGCAAAAAAACTGGGCCTTGGCCTGGGTGATGCGATCACCCTGAACATTAGCGGGCAAGTCCGCACCGGTCTGATTTTGAATTTTCGTTCTGCGGATTGGACCGGATTGGGCTTAGACTTTCCCATCATCGCCACTCCAGGCACTTTCACGGGTATTCCCTATACTTTTGCAGCGTCCTTGAAAGCCAAACACGGAGAGGAGGCGACTCTTGAAGCGTTCATCAAAAACCATTTTCCAGATATCTCCCTGATCCGCGTCGCTGATGTATTACTTTCACTGGCCACGGCTTTGGATGCAGTCGTGGCAGGGTTAGAAGCGGCTGCGTGGATGTGTGGGCTGGCGGCTTTGATTGTGCTGGCCAGTAGTGTGCTTCAGGGGCTTAAAGAGCGCACTAACGAAGTCGTATTGTTTAAAGTGTTGGGCGCGCGCAGGCGTCAGTTACTGGGCCATTTAGCGGCGGAGTTTTTGGGCCTGGGAGTGCTGGTGGCTCTGGCCGCAGTGCCGTTGGGCTTAAGCGTTGCTTACGGTGTGGCACACGCAGCGGGTCTTGGTAGTGTACCTGTGTCATGGACCGGTGGCGTATCGCTGGCCGTGGCAGCGACCTTTGTGATATTGGCTGTTGGTTTGATGGCAACGCTGGGTGCTTATACTGCAACGCCCGCACGGGTCTTGCGTAATCGCAGGCTTTGAGTTTCGGCCACATTTTTCGCTGGTTAGACAAATATGGCGTTAAAGGTGAAACCGATCTTAGAGAATTTGATCGAAGAATTTGAACCGGATCAATATGTCTGATCTATAAATCTATGATAATAAGAAGATGTCCGCTTTGGGTCAAAAGCAGACTCTTTTGCACTACCCCGATAATGTCCGCTTTCAGGGGGTGGTCTCAACTGATCGACGCAACACTTTATCTTAATTGGAAAGATGGAGTGTTTAAAATGAGTAATAGAAGTCGTATTTATTTTACGAGTGAACAGAAGTC
>Ga0233428_1002146_pt1 | contig 19299 bp, 17 predicted proteins | sample SI_118_April2016_4_FD_179890 | JGI IMG/M metagenome (GOLD analysis project Ga0233428, IMG submission 179890) | Seawater microbial communities from Saanich Inlet, British Columbia, Canada - SI_118_April2016_120_MG | ecosystem: Environmental > Aquatic > Marine > Inlet | place: Canada: British... | reverse complement strand
CTCAACATCACCCTCGGCTTCTTTAATGCCCTTATCGAGCAGCACCATTTTGTCAGCAAGGCGAATGACTTCATCAATGGCGTGGCTGACATAAAGGACGGTTAGGCCAAAGGTGTCTCTGAGTTCTTCGATAAAAGGGAGTATCTCACTTCGAAGCTGCGCATCAATCGACGCCAAAGGCTCATCCATGAGCAGCAAGCGTGGTTGGGAGAGCAGCGCCCGGCCAATGGCAATGCGCTGTCGCTCGCCGCCGGAAAGATTGGACGTCTTGCGATCGAGCAAGTTGCCGATTTGTAAAATATCAACCACTCGTTCGAACGTGATTTCTTGACCATTGGGAGGCACCATTTTCGAGCCATAGAGCAAATTACCCCGCACATCCATATGGGGGAATAGTCGGCTATCTTGAAAAATATAGCCAAGGCGGCGTTTCTCGGGCGGCACGTTGATGCCTTTTGATGAATCAAATAGAACATCGTCGCCGACTTTGACAAAACCAGAATCCGGCGTCGTTAACCCGGCAATCATATTGATGACTGATGTCTTGCCAGTGCCCGAGCGACCAAACAGGCTGGTGATGCTGGCGACTTTTGCTTGAAATTCGAGTTCAATACGAAATTCTTCAAATCGGTGATTGAGAGATAATTCCAGCATCGCTTAGCCCTCAATCCGTTGTTTGGTACGGCGCGCGAGATACTCCGAGAACAAGAGTGCAGCAAGAGCTAAGATGATTGAGAGTACTACGAGCCTCAATGCGCCGGCTTCACCGCCAGGCGTCTGGACGAGCGAGAAGATGGCGAGGGGGAGTGTGCGGGTTTCGCCCGGAATGTTTGAGACAAATGTAATGGTTGCGCCGAACTCGCCCAGACTACGCGCAAAGGCCAGGACCACACCGGCTAATATACCGGGTGAGATCAGAGGCAGCGTTATTGAATAAAAAACACGGAAAGGAGAGGCACCCAACGTGCGGGCTGCGGCTTCCAGGCCGGTATCTACGTTCTCAATTGATAACCGAATGGCGCGCACCATTAGCGGGAAAGCCATAATGGCCGAAGCGATGGCTGCACCTTGCCAGGTAAAGGCTACTGTGATGCCGAAGACGTCATGGAGAAAGCTACCAACAGGACCTTGTCGGCCTAACATGGCGAGGAGAAAAAAGCCGATAACAACCGGTGGCAGGACCAGCGGTAAATGAACGACGCCGTTTAGCAGAGCATGGCCATAGAAATTCTTGCGCGCCAATACCCACGCCGTTAACACGCCAAGTGGTAGCGTAATTACGACGCTCCAAAGGGCGACTTTGAGGCTTAACATAAGAGCCTCTAATTCTAGCGGTGTTGGACTAAACATTTCTCTAGTTCACCAGAAAACCATGGCGCTTGAAAACATCTTTTGCGCTTTGGCTCAGAAGTATGTTGAAAAACTGTTGTGCAGTCGGGTTTTGACGACTGCCCGTTAGGGCCATCCAATAGGTTATGGCGGTGTGTGACGATGAAGGAAATTGAAAGATGACATCGACTTTTGGATTTCGGTAGGCATCCGAGCCATAAGCTATACCTGCTGGTGTTGCACCGCGTTCAACAAAGGCCAGTACGGCGCGGGCATTGTTTAGCCTGGCCAGTTTGTTTTGAACGGGCTTCCATAACTTGAGATTTGTCAGTGCCTGTCGGGTGTAAATGCCGAGGGGGACATGATCCGGATCGCCGATTGCCAAGCGACTGTCTCCTAATAAATTTATTAATAATTTGGCTGAATATGTTTTGACGGTCTGGCGAGATTTGGCGGGTGAAATTAAAACCAGAGAATTTGACAAGAAGGCATGTTTGCTCGCGGCAATGACGGGTGAGGTCTTGGCCAAATAATCCATCCATTTTTGATTGGCTGAAATAAAGATATCTGCCGGCGCCCCTTTAGAAATTTGACGTGCCAAAGTTGAACTCGCGGCAAATGAAACGCGGATGTTATTATTTGCCTGGTGATCGACGATTTCCTGTACCGGCGTGGCGAGGCTGGCCGCAGCAAATATAAGGATATCATCGGCGTTTGCTGGTCGTTCGCCATGAAATAACCATCCACAGAAGACGAGTAATCCAACGAGCCATATTTTTAAATGAACTGCGACCATTTCTGGCCTACTTATAAAGTTGATCGGGGTCGATTTCGACGTCGGCTATGGTTTCGATTTTGCCGTCTCTGACCGCATTAAAAAAGCAATTGCGCCGACCCGTGTGACAGGCGACACCGTCCTGATCGACCTGCAGCAAGATCGTGTCGCTATCACAGTCCCAGCGCATTTCTTTCAAGGTTTGAACCTGACCGGAAGACTCACCTTTGCGCCACAAAGCCTGCCTCGAGCGTGACCAATAGACCACGCGGCCTTCTTCCAAGCTGGCGGCGACCGCGTCGCGGTTCATCCACGCCATCATAAGCACTTCGCCGCTGTCAAACTGCTGGGCAATCGCTGGGATTAGCCCTTCATCATTGAATGTCAGGGACGCAAGTGCTTGTTCTATAGTTGAATTCTCAATATTACTCATGGCTCTAGGTAATCGTCTTTTCAGGTGAGGCTGTCAAGTTTCCAATGCCGGAAGAAAGAAAACAGAAATTTAGATCTATCACGATCGTTATTTTTATTCTGGTGGTTTTCGACCTCTTTTCGGCACTAGAATTTCTAAAAAAATCAGACTTAGTGACTAAGAGTTACATCAAACAATCCACAAATGAGGTCGCTAGATTTCGCATCATCTCGCCATAGAGCTTTGGTCCCGGCGCGAGTTTTGTACCGATCGGATCAAGTTCACCAATTCGCGCGGCAGTGCCTTTGATAACCGTCTGCACTAATTTTTTGCTGAATTGTGGTTCGATAAAAACGCAAGAGATGTGCTGTTCGCGAACTAGAACTCTAAGCTCTGCGATATGTTTTGCTCCGGGCCGTTGTTCGGGTGACGCCATGAGAGCTCCCTTGTTGGTCAGGCCAAACGATTTTTCAAAATATTGAAAGGCATCGTGATAGACGAGGAAGGGCTTGTCATGGGCCGGACCAAGCTTTTTCATCAAAGTCGCCTTGAGCGCAGTAATCGAGTTCGTGAAACTGTTCAAGTTAATTTGATATTTGGACCGATTGGTTCTGTCCAGGCGACTTAACTCTTGGGTGACATGCCCAGCTATGTGCCGGGCGTTGGTAAAACTAAGCCATAAATGTGGATCAATGAGATCATTGTGGCTATCGTGATTTTCATGTTTGCCGCGCATTTTATAGCGCTTCAAATCGGGGATTTTTGAAACTTCGATAACATCCGCCTTTGCCCGCACCTGATTGATCGCTTTTGCCAAACGGCTTTCAAAGCTCGGACCGATCCAAAAAATAAGGTTCGCTGATCGGATCATTCGCGCATCTGAGGGCTTAAGTTTGTAGCCATGCGGCGATCCCGCCGACCGTATAAGTAATTTTGGCGTGCCAATGTCCTGCATGATAGCGCTTACGATAGAATGCAGCGGCTTGATCGTGGTGACGACAGTAAAATCAGCTCGCGCAGGAGGGGCCGCCAAGAGGAGGATAAGAGCCGACACTAAAATTCTGAATTTAGTCACACGACACAGCCAAATTTATAATTGTTATAATATAACATTTGTGTTAAATGATATAACATAACATTTCCGTATATGACAAGTTCTGGATATGGTGCAGAGAAAAGCAAAGCAAAAAACGAAGCAAAAAGGCGGGGCGGAATGGTCGCATAATCATGATCATCGCCTTTGCATTGTCGATGCGCTGGACCGGGCCGCTGATTTGTGTGCTGGACGAGGGGCACGTTTGACATCTATTCGGCGCCGAGTGCTGGAACTCATTTGGTCCTCACATCGCCCGATCGGCGCTTATTCACTGCTTGAAGTGTTGAAACAAGAGCGCGCCAATGCGGCGCCGCCGACGATCTATCGTGCCCTCGAGTTTTTGTTAGAGCAGGGGTTGATCCATCGTATTGAAAGTCAAAATGCCTATATCGGCTGTCCCAATCCTGACCCCGATCAGCAGCACAAAGGCATGTTTCTCATTTGCACCGATTGCGGCAATGCGGTGGAGCTCGAAGAAACCAAGATAGATCGCCTGCTGCGAAATTCTGCTTCGAACCAGGGCTTCGTTATTGAGAGCCGCACGGTGGAAGCCGCTGGGCTCTGTCCCGAATGTCAGGTGAGCTAGAAGTATGTCGAATTTTCTCATTGATGCACAAGGGGTGAGCGTTAAGGCCGATGGGCGCTTGATCATTGATCAGGTTGATCTCACGGTTTCCGAAGGCGAAATCGTTACGTTGATCGGTCCCAATGGAGCAGGCAAGACGACGCTTATTAAATCTGTTCTGGGTTTACGTAAACTGTCGCATGGTTCGGTTAATATTAGGCCACAGACTGTGATCGGCTATATGCCACAGAGCCTATCCGTTGATCCGAACCTTCCTTTGACGGTGCGCCGCTTTATTGGTCTCGCCGGGAAGATGGAGCGGGGGAGACGCAGTTCAGTCTTGGATGAGGTTGGTGTCTTGCCGATCGTCGATTCTTCAATTCATGATATTTCCGGCGGAGAAATGCAGCGCGTGTTGCTTGCCCGTGCTTTGTTGCGAGATCCCGATTTGCTGGTATTGGATGAGCCTGCTCAAGCGGTCGATGTGAACGGTCAAGCTGAGCTTTATCAATTAATTTCTGCCATTCGTGCTGAGCGAGGCTGCGGTGTATTGATGGTGTCTCACGATTTACATTTGGTTATGTCGGCGACCGATAAGGTGCTGTGCCTCAATAATCATCTTTGTTGTGTTGGCCATCCTGAAGTAGTGAGCAAAGATCCAAATTACGTCGCGTTGTTTGGCCCGCAAGTGGCTGACAGCTTGGCACTTTATCATCATCACCATGACCACGAACATGCCGTCGATGGCCATATTGTGGCTGATCACGAAGGTCATTCTCATGGATGAGTTCATACTTTATGCCTTACTTGCCGGACTTGGTGTAACGTTTATCGCTGGCCCCTTAGGTTCTTTTATTCTGTGGCGACGGATGGCATTTTTTGGAGATACCTTGGCCCATACCTCCTTGCTCGGTGTTGCCCTCGGGCTGATGCTGGGCATTGCAGATTTGACCATCGGCGTGATTGTTATATGTGTCGGCGCGGCGGCTTTTTTGGTTCTGCTCCAACATCGAACCCGTCTCGGCAATGACGCGCTCTTAGGGATTTTATCGCATGGCACGCTCGCCGTGGGTTTGGTCGCGGTGTCCTTCATGGACAATGTGCAGCTTGATCTTATTGGCTTTTTATTCGGCGATATTTTGGCGGTAACCCTGACCGATCTTGCCTGGATTTATGGCACCACTGCGATTTCCATTTTGGTGCTGCTCAAAATTTGGCAGCCATTGTTATCAATCACAATCCATGAAGATCTCGCCCGAGCAGAAGGCGTCAAGGTGACCGAGACAAATCTGCTATTTATGATTTTGATCGCTTTGGTCGTGGCCGCCGCCATGAAAGTTGTTGGTATATTGTTGATTGCAGCTTTGCTGATCGTGCCCGCTTCCGCGGCCCGTCATTATGCCAAAACACCAGAACAAATGGCCGCTATAGCGGTTGTCGTTGGTTCGATTTCAGTCATTGGCGGATTAGGGTTGTCGCTTGGCTATGACACACCCGCCGGGCCGTCCATCGTCGTTATTGCGTTGGTGCTGTTTTTAATGAGCGCGCTTGTGCCGAGTGTCAGCCGGCAGAGCTAAGCCGCTTCAACCCTGCCTCGATATCTGCAATCAGATCATCCGGATCTTCAAGGCCGATGTGAAAGCGGATGCTTTGCGGATTCTCATGCCACTCAGTCACGGTGCGGGTGACATTGGTCGGTAAGACGAGACTTTCATAGCCGCCCCAGGAGCCACCTAAACTAAAGAGCTCTAGTCCATCTATGAAGGCGTGCATGGCACTCTGATCGGTCGGCTTAAAGATTACGCTAAACAAGCCGTTAGAGCCGGTGAAGTCCCGTTGCCACAATTCGTGGCCCGGACAACTTGGCAGGGCTGGGTGCAGCACGCGGTCGATCTCGGGTCGGCCTGAAAGCCATTCGGCAACTTTGAGCGCATTTTTCTCATGGCGCTTAAGACGGACGTTTAAGGTCCGCATGCCCCGCAAGGCCAGATAGGCGTCGTCGGGGGCGATGTTGTAGCCCAGCACGCGGACGTTATCGAGAACGGGTAGAATGTTCTCACCTGACATTGAAATTGTCCCGACCATGGCATCGGAATGACCAACGTAATATTTGGTGGCGGCCTGAACCGAGACATCGACACCATGATCAAACGGCTTGAAGAAATAGCCAGCGCCCCAGGTGTTATCCATGACAACTTTGACACCTGCTTTGTGCGCTGCATTGGTAATTGCCGGAATATCCTGGATCTCGAAAGTGTGCGAGCCGGGAGACTCGGTGTAAATCACCTTGGTGTTGTCTTGAAATAACTCCGCAATACCGGCGCCAATCATCGGGTCATAATAGGTTGTCGTGACACCGTAGCGTTTCATGAAATTTTCGCACAAATTTCGAGTTGGGCTATAGGCATTGTCGCAAACCAGAATATGATCGCCAGAGCCGACAAAAGCCAGCATGGCCGCCGAGATTGCCGCAAGACCGGAGCCGACAGCAACGCATCGTTCGGCCCCTTCGAGATTGGCGACGGCTTCTTCAAAAGCTTTAGAGGTCGGTGTGCCGACCCGCCCATAGACAAAATTGTCATAGGGGTTTTCTCTCAGCGCCTGCATTTCGGCGACAGTGCCGTAATCAACCGTGGATGCCCGGTAGACCGGCGGGTTCACAATACCGAATTGCTCCTCCGGGTGTGAGCCGTCATGGGCAAGCCGGGTATTTCGTTTGGCATCTTTCCGCATTACGCTTTCCCCGTCAGTCGATTGAGACCACGCTCTAAATCGGCGATCAGATCTTCGACATCTTCCTGGCCGGCATGGATGCGTAGCAAAGGTCCTGCAGCTTCCCATGTCGTGGCTGATCTGATTTTGGCTGGATCAGACGCCACCATCAGGCTTTCAAAACCACCCCAACTAAAGCCCATGGCAAAATAGTCCATGCCATCTAGCATCGCATTAACCTGTTCGGTCGTGTAGTCCTTGAGAACAACGCTGAACAATCCGCTGGAGCCCGTGAAATCGCGCAGCCAAATCTCGTGACCCGGACAAGATGCAAAGGCCGGATGCAGGATGGTCTCGAATTCAGGGCGCTCTTGCAGCCAATGGGCGAGGGCGAGGGCACTTTCCTGGTGTTGCTCAAGCCGGACACTCAAGGTGCGGAGACCGCGCAAACATAAATAGCTGACATCGGGACTAACCGCCTGGCCGAGGGTCGCTGTGTCGACCTTGATTTTGTGCCAATCCTCTTCGGTTTTGGTAATAATGTGACCCAAGATAACATCGGCATGACCGGCTTGGTATTTGGTCGTTGCCTGGATCGAAATATCTACGCCGTGCTCAAACGGCTTAAAGAAGTAGCCCGCACTCCAGGTATTGTCGATCATCACTTTGATGTCATTTTGGTGGGCGACTTCGGCGATGGCCGGGATGTCCTGAATTTCAAAAGTGTACGAGCCGGGCGATTCTGTAAATATCACTTTGGTCTCTGGCCGGATAAGGTCTGAAATGCCACTGCCAATCATAGGGTCGTAATAAGTTGTCTCGACCCCAAAGCGCTTTAGCGTGGTGTTGCAGAAATTTCTGGCTGGTCCATAAGCGCTATCTACCATCAGAAGGTGATCGCCTGCATTAAGAAAACTTATCAACGCAGTGGTAATGGCGGCGAGCCCGGAGGAGACGGAGATTGCCCGATAACCACCTTCAAGATCGGCCATGGCGTCTTCGAGCGCAAAGCTGGTCGGTGTGCCATGAACACCGTAAAAGGTCGTGTCGAAGCGGTTTTTCGTCGCCTCATTCATGTCCTGAACTGTCGGAAAAATCACAGTTGAGGCGCGATAGACCGGCGGATTGACGACGCCTTTAAAAGCTTTTGGATCGCCGCCGGTGTGCACAATGCGAGTATCGGGCCGAAAGCTAGAATATTTGTCTTTGCTCATAAGGGAGGTCTAAACCTCAATCGGCGTGTCTTGGCGTCCACCCCATTCTGTCCAGGAGCCATCATAGACGGCAGCCCGGGTATAGCCGAGCAGATAGAGCGCCAAGACGAGAGGGGCGGCAGTGACGCCCGACCCGCAGCTGGAAACCAGCGGCTTTTCAGGATCAATGCCGGCTTCGGCTATTACGCTCGCTATTTCATCGGCAGAACGCATCACCATGAAGTTGTCCTTATCCAACAGCGTTGGGAAAAATAAATTGAGCGCGCCAGGGATATGACCAGATCGCATACCGGCGCGGGGCTCGGGATCAGTGCCCGCGTAACGCCCAGGTGCCCGTGCATCGACCATCTGATATTCCTGACTGTCGAGATTGGCCAGCATCTGATCGACGCTTAAGACCAAAGCAGGGTCGAACTTTGCAAAGAAATGTTTTTCAACAATGGTCGGTTCACCTTGGTCGGTCGCACGGTCTTCGTTTTGCCACTTCGGCAGCCCACCACTTAAGACGGAGACGCGGTCATGGCCGAAAATTCGCATCATCCACCAAGCCCGCATGGCTGCACCTGGCCCACCGTTCGAGTCATAGCAAATCACATGGCTCTCACTGCCAATTCCGAGCCGACGCATGCGGCTGGAGAATTTTTCAGCACTTGGCAGCATATGCGGCAGATCAGTTTCTGAATCAGAAATATCATCGATATCAAAAAACACCGCGCCCGGAATGTGGCAGGCGGCAAATTCCACAGCTGAATTACGTTGTGCAGCCGGTAAGTGGAAGCTCGCATCGACAATTGAAATATCGGAGGCTCCTAGATTTTCAGCCAACCAATCTGTCGTAACAAGTGCTTCTGGGTGAGTGTATTCCATAATAAATTTTACCAGTATTTATGCGAGCCAATCGGGATAAGGTAGACCTTTTTCCTTCAGGAACACGGGGTTGAACAATTTGCTTTGATAGCGGGTACCGGAATCACACAGCAGTGTGACGATGGTGTGACCGGGCCCCATTTCTTTCGCCATGCGGATCGCTCCGGCGATGTTGATGCCACTGGATGAGCCGACACAGAGGCCTTCATATTTCAAAAGATCAAAGACGTATGGCAGTGCTTCTTCGTCCGAAATTTGATATGCGCCATCGATCGGCGCATCGACTAGGTTTTCGGTGACGCGGCCCTGGCCAATACCTTCGGTGATCGAAGAACCTTCTGCCTTCAGCTCACCATTTTCATAAAAGCCATAAAGCGCTGATCCCATCGGATCGGACAACATAATCTTGATATCTTTGTTACGTTCTTTCAGCGCCATACCAACGCCAGCCAATGTGCCGCCGGTGCCGACCGAACAAGTGAAGCCGTCGATTTTACCGTCAAGTTGATCCCATATCTCTGGGCCCGTACTGTAGACGTGGGCATCCCGATTTGCCGTATTGTCGAATTGGTTGGCCCAAATCGCGCCATGAGGATGGGTATCCGCCATTTCCTTGGCAATGCGCTCCGAGACATGGACATAGTTTTCCGGATTTTTATAAGGCACCGCCGGGACTTCACGGAGATCTGCGCCAGCGAGGCGAAGCATGTCCTTCTTTTCTTCGGTCTGGGTGTCGGGAATGACGATGATGGTGCGGTAGCTACTGGCGCAACCAACCAGTGCTAAGCCAATTCCCGTATTTCCAGCCGTGCCTTCGACGATGATGCCACCGGGCTTCAACAATCCCTTTTCTTCGGCATCTTTGACAATGTAAAGCGCTGCCCGATCTTTGACCGAGCCGCCTGGATTGAGAAATTCGCATTTTGCATAAATATCGCACCCGGTATTTTCCGAGGCTTCTTTTAATTTGATCAGCGGCGTATTGCCGACGGCATCTCTAAATCCTTTACGGATGTCCATTTTGTCTCACTTTAAATATTTTCAGGTTCCCTCTAAGCGGCAGAGATTAGCGGGGGGGAGCGGAGTGATCAAGTATGTGCCTTGGCCTAATTCAGTCTTTTCTAAAAATAGATATCACGTTTGGTTGACTTAATTGCCTTCCGACCAGGAGAGCTGCCACTTCTCGCGGATCATAGCGTGGTGTAATTTCAGCCATTGCAAAGCAATAATGGTCATCGCGTTACCAATTTCGCCCCGGCCCAGCATGGCGAAAGCTTCTTCGGCAGAGACGACAAAGACACGGATATACTCGCCTTCATGAGCAATTCCAAATATTCCTCCGGCATTTTCTGCATCGACGCAACCGCAAAAGAGGTCAATTGTTTCCGATGTGCAGCCGGGGCTGGTCAAATAGCGATGGATCAGCGTCATCTCGGTGACATTTATGCCGGCTTCTTCTTCGGCTTCACGAAGTGCAGTTTCCTCTGCCAGGTGGCCGGGTTCGATCATGCCGGCAACACATTCGATCTGCCAGGGTGAGGCATTGGCAGCGGTGTAGCCACCAATACGAAATTGCTCCAACAACACCACTTCGTCGCGGATCGGATCATAAGGTAGCAACCCAACGCATTCGCCGCGCTCCAAAATCTCTCTGGAGAGCTCAATGCTCCAGTTTTGATCAAAAATTTTATGTTTGAGTTTGTAGTGATCTAATCGCATAAAGCCGCGATACGGCGTCGTTCGTTCTAATACTTGAACTTCTGCGTCGTTCATAATGCCTCCATCCCGCAAATTTACTGAGTCATGGCAGGTTTAATCGAGTAACGCCATGAGTATATCGACGTAAAATCCCTATTTAATTTGAGGAATACAAGCCTGTTTTATTGCCTTAATATCACTCAAAACCAATCTAAACAGTAGGATAAAATGAACATTACCGTAGAGCAATTAAATGAATTGCGTAGCCAAAACGAGAGCCACACCTTGCTCGATATTCGTGAGCACCATGAACTTGCCATCTGCTCAATTGAGGGCAGCTTAGACATTCCAATGAATACCCTGCCGGAGAATCTCGAAAAGTTACCCAAGGATGAGCCGTTAATCGTCATGTGCCACATTGGCGGTCGCTCAGCACAGGTTGCCTATTGGCTGCATCAAAATGGCTATGAAAACACCTTGAATTTGGAAGGTGGCATTGCAGCCTGGGCACAAAATATTGATACAGGGATGGCTCAATATTAGGTAGAATGGTCTTTCTGCCAATTTAAGAGGTGCCGCTTTGACCGAGAAATCCGATACTGGAATAGATGTTGAAGATATTGTCGATTGGTTGGTCGATGGCGCTAAGACGGTTAAAACCCCACAAGATGTTCTGCTTGAATTGTGCCAGCGACTGAACGCCGCCGGCATTCCGCTTTATCGCGTTGCCGTATTTGTCACGACTTTGCACCCAAATGTCGCCGGGCGCGGTTTTTTCTGGCGCGAAGGTCAGCCCGAAGTCGAAGTGGCAGAAGCGTCTTATGCGGTGCTCAACTCCGATGACTATTTCAAAAATCCAATCTATGCCGTTTTTCTGGAAGGCAAAGAAATTCGCCGCAAGGTGAGCGCACCCGATTGCCCGCGAGATTTTCCGTTGCTTGACGATCTGCGCGGCGAAGGGGTGACGGACTACATCGCCCAACCATTGGATTTTATCAACGGCGAAACTCACGCCGCCAGTTACACAACCTGTCAGGCGGAAGGATTTACTGTACCGCAACTGGCCGCCCTGGAGCGTGTCCGTCCCGCGCTGACCCGAATTGCTGAAATTCTGGCGCTCAAAAGAACCGCGATAAATTTGCTCGATGCCTATCTCGGACATCAGGCCGGCGCCAAAGTGCTGACGGGCCAAATCAAGCGGGGGGATGGTCAGGAAATTAATGCCGTCATCTGGTTTTGTGATTTGCGCAATTCAACGCCACTTGCCGATTCAATGAGCCGGGAAGCGTTTCTAGGTCTGCTCAATGACTATTTCGAATGCCTTGCTGGCGCCGTGCTGGATCATGACGGCGAAGTACTGCGCTTCATCGGTGATGCGGCTCTGGCAATATTCCCGGTTGAAGAAGGCGGTTGGTCAAAGAAAGAAGCCTGTGAGGCAGCGGTTAAAGCTGCCAAGGATGCGCTGGAACGCATGGCCGAGCTTAATCGCCAGCGGGAAAGTTTCGGCACAGCGCCGTTGGGATTTGGCATTGGCCTTCATCTCGGCGACGTTATGTATGGCAACATCGGTACGGCCGACCGCATAGAATTCACCGTCATCGGAGCTGCTGCCAATGAAGCAGCGCGCATTGAAGGCTTGTGTAAAACCCTCGACGTGAATGTCCTAATTTCTGAGCAGGTGCAGGCCCATCTCGGCAAAGGCTGGCAAAGCCTCGGCAAACACGCTCTCAGGGGCGTCGGTGACGAGATTGAGGTGTTTACACTAGAAAACAAGATCTGCTAAGTCGCACTAAAATCTTCATTATAAAGATCATCAAGGGCGTGGATGGCGTCTGCGGGAAGGGGGCCTTGTTCGGCTCCCTGAATGCCTTCGTCAAACTGATCTAGATCAGCCACGGCAAAATCAATACAGCTTACCTTTGAGTTTGATAAAGCAAAACGAAGAGCCGTTTGGGCTTTGGTGCCGTATTTATCACCGAGCGTTGAAAAGGCACCAGCCGCTTTGCGTTCGTCATCTTCTAACGTGTTGCCTTTGGTGATGACGCTTTCTCGGCCATGGCGTTGATCGGTTGCTAAAACACCAGCTGCCAAGGTGCGGATGGCGACTACGCCGACATCGAATTCTTCGCAGGCGTGCAAGATGCCGGTAAAATCCTGGCCGGTGCTTTTCTTTTTTCTCATCTGGCTGGAGCTATGGCGGGGTTGAGCATGGCCCGCCGTTGGATTGATCATGTTAAAATAAACTTGCGCGGTATCTAATCGACCAGATTCAATCATGCGCTTGCATAAACTACTGTCGCCCAAAGCCGTCATGCCAATCCATTTGACAAGGCCCTGATCACGCAGGCGCTCCATGCCGTAGATTGCGCCTTCTCGGCCCAAGATATTGTCCGTGCACAGACTACGCCCGCCATCGACGCCCTCAATGCCGTTATGAAGTTGGATGAGATCGATATTATCCAGTTGTAGGCGTTCCAGACTTTCGTGCAACATACGCTCAACCTGGCCGGGGATATCGTCGGTGTTTTCGGGATCAATGCGCAATTTGGTTGAGACATAGGGCTTGGCATCAAGCTCTTTGAGAAGGCGTCCAAGATTTTCTTCGGATTTGCCATCGCCGTAACCGGCTGCTGTATCAAACCAGTTGATGCCGGCCTCCAAGGCTTTCTGAACCGCCGTCTTCATAACGTCTTCATCGCCACGGATCATAATGCCGCCAACATTGCCGCAACCGAAGATTAATTCGGATACTTCCGCATTGGTTTTGCCTAATCTTCTTTTCTTCATCTTCCTATTGGTTCTCTCATTTGGAACTCAAGATTCCATTTTCTGATATTTCCGTACGAGGTCGTCTGGATTGAGACTATCAACTTCTCGCAGTTCTGGAAATATCTTAGCAAATAATCCTGCAATAAAAATAGTCCCAACGCCACCGACAACCACTGCCGGGACGACACCCCACCATTCCGCTGTAACACCGCTTTCAAATTCTCCGACTTCATTAGAGGCGCCAACGAAGACGGAACTGACCGCGCTGACCCGGCCCCGCATATTATCTGGCGTGATAATCTGGACTAAATTATTGCGCACAAAGACACTTACCGAGTCGGCCGCACCCAGCACAAAGAGGGCGCCGATCGACAACCAGAAGCTGGTCGAAATACCGAAAACAATAATGCCTGCGCCAAAAATCGCCACTGCATAGAGAAGTTTTTTTCCGGCGTGACGCGAGATCGGGTGCTGGGTCAAGATGAGCGCGGTGGTAAAAGCACCGACCATATGGGTTGCCCGTAATGCGCCGAAGCCCGCCGAGCCGACGTTTAGAATATCGGTTGCAAAAATCGGCAGTAGAGCCGTCGCGCCGCCGAGCAGAACGGCGAAAAGATCAAGACCAATTGAGCCAATAATAATTTGCCGCTTCATGATAAATTTAAAGCCAGCAAGTATATTTTCGACATTAATCGGCGCCCGGCTAATAACCTGGGTATTGGTTTTGATGAAAAATGTAAAAATCGTCGACAGAAAAAATAGGATCATCGCTGTACCGTAAACCCATTCTTCACCGGCAATGATCATAAGTCCCGCGATACCCGGACCTGCAATTCGGGCCATTTGAAACCCGCTTGCGGTCCAGGCGACCGCATTGGCGAAATGCTCTTTTGGAACAAGAAGGGGAACGATTGCTTGTTGCGCGGGTGATTGAAAAGCGCGGGCGATACCGAGAAAGATCAATATGGTGAAAATCGTTGGGAAGTTTGCATTGCCTGTCATCGTCATAACAAAGAACGCGACGGCGCAGAGGGTTTGTATGGAAACGCAGATCGACATAATTCGTTTGCGTTGGTAGCGATCAGCCACCGTGCCGGAGACCAAAAACAGACAAAAGAAGGGCGCGAATTGAGCGAGGCCAACCAATCCTAAGTCCAATGGTTTGCCGGTGAGCTGATAGACTTGCCAGCTGACGGCGGTGATTTGCATATCAATGGCAAAGACGCCCAAGACCCGTGCCAGCCAGAACCAGCGATAATCAGCGTGTTGAAACGCAACGCGCCCGGCTTTGGTTTTAATGGTGGCTTCGGATGATATCTCGTCGCTCAAAGTGTATTCCCCAGGTTTATTTGTTATTTTTGAGGGCGGAGTGTGCGCTTTTTCTACCGCATGTCTAGCTGGATTTTAAGGCTAGTGAAAATCTCTCGAACCCGGTGTGAGTTTCTTATTGGCATTTTGCGGTTTGAGTTTGGGGGCGGACGGGTTGTCACGCGTTCCCGCATCAGCTTCGGTCAAATAGCCCAGCCGATAGGAGAAATCATAAAGCTTTTCGGCGACAATGTGGGTCACAATCCCTTCGCGTTGCAGCTTGCCCTCAACGCCCAGCAAATAAGAGCCAATCACGGTACGGCGATAGCGCTCCATCTTATGCGGCCAGACAATCAGATTGGCGATACCGGTCTCATCTTCAATGGTCACAAAGATTACCCCCTTCGCACTCCCCGGACGTTGGCGGATCAGGACGACACCGGCTAGGCGGACCATGGTGTTTGGCTTTGCTGTTGCAAGCTCGGCGCAGGTGATGATTTTCTCAGGCTTAAAGCCGTCTCTAAGCAATGCCATCGGATGGGCTTTCAGTGAAAGTCTGAGCGCTTTGTAATCAGCCGCGACATTCTCGCCACGGCTCATATTCGGTAGCGTGACCGAAGGCTCTTTGCGAAAGCGATGTTCGGGTAAATGCGCGAAAAGCGGTAATGGTTTTGCATCGCTTAGCCCCTTAACTTCCCAAAGTGCCTGCCGGCGATCTAACCCCAAAGACTGAAAGCAATCCGCATCAGCCAACTTCTCCAACGCACCCCGCTTAAGGCCCGCCCGGTCTTTCAACATCGGAATCTGCCAATAGCCGTCCTCGCGGGTTGAGATGAGATCATCTGCGGCATCTTGCTTGAGGCCCTTGATCTGGCGGAGACCGAGACGGAGGGCGGTGCTTTGGTCATTGACGTGCCGCCATTTACCAGTCCCCCCACCCCAACCCTCCCCCTCAAGGGGGGAGGAGGAAGTTGTTGCAAGACCTCCGATTTGATTTCCCCCTCTCCCCACTGAGGGGGAGGGTTGGGGTGGGGGGGATTCCAGAGCATTTGCATAAATCTCCAACGTACAATCCCACTCACTATCATTGACATCAATCTCGCGCGCTTCAACGCCGTGATCCTGCGCATCGCGGACGATCTGCGCGGGTTTATAGAACCCCATTGGCTGGCTGTTCAGCAGGGCTGTCGCAAAGGCCGCGGGGTAATGACACTTAAGCCAGGATGAGACGTAAACCAGCAGTGCAAAGCTGGCGGCGTGGCTTTCTGGGAAACCGTATTCGCCGAAGCCTTCGATCTGCTTAAAACAACGCTCGGCAAAATCTGCGTCATAGCCGCGCTCGACCATGCCGTTGATCATGCGGTCATGGTAGAGCGGGATATTGCCGGTATGGCGGAAGGTCGCCATGGCACGTCTGAGCCCATCGGCTTCGCTGGGGGTAAAGCCTGCCGCGACAATGGCGATCTGCATGGCTTGCTCTTGGAATAACGGCACGCCTTTGGTTTTTTCCAGCACATTGCGGAGATCCTCAGACGGATATTCAACTTCTTCAGCACCGCTTCGCCGCCGCAGGTACGGGTGCACCATGTCGCCTTGGATGGGGCCGGGGCGGACAATCGCTACCTGGATTACCAGATCATAGAAACAACGGGGTTTGAGCCTCGGTAGCATGTTCATCTGAGCCCGGCTTTCGACTTGGAAAACACCGACCGAGTCGCCCAAGCACAACATGTCGTAAGTTTCTTTGTCGCCGGACGGAATATTGGCGAGGGTCAATTTGACGGCATGATGGCGCTCGATCAACTCAAAGGCTTTACGGATACAGGTCAACATGCCGAGCGCCAAGACATCGATCTTCAGGATCCCCAAAGCATCAAGATCGTTCTTATCCCACTCGATCACCGTGCGGTCTGCCATGGCAGCATTTTCAATCGGCACGACGCTATCGAGCGGACCTTTGGTGATGACAAATCCACCAGTATGCTGACTGAGATGACGGGGAAAGCCGGCAATTTGCTGGGCTAGAGCCAGAACCATGCGGAGCGTTCGGTCTTTAGGGTTAAGGCCCGCCTCTAAAATCCGCTCATCACTAGGCCGTCCGCGGCTGGGACTGCCCCAGGATGAGCCGGAAAGCGCTTGAATGGAATCCTCTGAAAGCCCCATGACTTTGCCGATTTCGCGGAACGCACTGCGTGATCGGTAGGTGATATGGGTCGCCGTAATACCCGCCCGGTCGCGGCCGTATTTCTCATAGATATATTGGTAGACCTCTTCGCGGCGTTCATTTTCGAAATCAACATCGATATCCGGCGGCTCGTCCCGCTCGGCACTGACAAAACGCTCAAATAAGACATCGATGCGGGTCGGGTCGACTGAGGTGATGCCCAGCACGTAACAGACCGCCGAATTCGCTGCCGAGCCGCGTCCTTGGCAGAGAATATCGCGCGATCTGGCAAAGCGGACAATGTCATGCACCGTTAAGAAGTAGGGTGCATAGCCAAGCTCGCCGATCAGTGACAGTTCATGCTCGATCTGCTCACGCACTTTAAGCGGCACGCCGTCGGGGTAGCGCTCTTTCATGCCGAGCCGGGTTTGGTAATCGAGCTCCTCTTGCGGACTGCGGCCCAGGCTGGTCGGATCAATCGGATATTCGTAGCGCAACTCATCCAGATTGAACTGGCATTTGGCGGCAATTTTTTGCGTATTGGCGATGGCGCCGGGATAGTCCTGAAATAGCCTAGCCATCTCGTCACCCGGCTTTAAATGGCGCTCTGCATTGCCATGCAGACGGAAGCCCGCCTCGTGGATGGTGCAGTGCTCGCGAATGCAGGTCAGGACGTCCTGCAAGACCCGGCGTTCAGGCGCATGTGCATGGACATCATTGACCGCAACAAGCGGGATAAAAAGCCCTTTGGCGAGCTGGGAGAGAGTCTCTATTCTTTGATAATCATCACCATAATAGTTATGTTTTACAGCTAGATATAGTTTTTTTTTAAAGTTTTCCTTTAAATTTGAAAGGTGGTTGATATAGCCCTGATCAGGTGGTTCATCAGGCGGCAAAGCAATGATGATTTGTCCCTTGCCTGCCTTGAATATCTCGCCCTCTAATAGGTCTTCCAAATAAAGCTGACAGCTTCCTTTTTCAGCCCGGCGTTTGCCCAAGGTGAGGAGTTGCGAAAGCCGGCCATAGGCAGCGCGGTCGGTTGGCAAACAGAGCAGGCTCGGTGCATCTTCAAGATCCAACCGCGTGCCGACAATGAGTTGGATATTATGCTGTTTCGCCGCCACGTGTGCCCGCACGACACCGGCTAATGTATTGCGATCCGTAATCGCAATCGCCGTGTGTCCAAGCGCAGCTGCTTGCAACACCAATTCGTCCGGGTGCGATGCGCCGCGCAAGAAGCTGTAATTACTGGTGACGTGGAGTTCGGCGTAGGCGGTCATTAAGCAAAAAATCCATGTAGGTACCAACCGGGTGGCTTATCCGGGCGGTAGAGGCCTTCGCGGTAGACCCAGTAGCGTTGGCCGTCCTGGTCTTCGAGGCGGTAATAGTCGCGGGTTTCTTGGGTGAGTGATCTAGAGCGCGTTTGCAGCTGGGTTGGACGCCACCATTCGGGGGAAATGCGTTCCGGTCCCTCGGCGTGGGCGATTTTATGCTGTCGCCGGCGCCATAAAAACATCACCGGCGGGCCATCCGGCACTGGGGCCATGACATCAATGGGCAGTGGCTGGGTCAAAAGCCGAAGCGGGCGCTTTTGGGCCACTTTCCAGCTGATAAGAGAGGATTTTTCTACTTGTAGGCCTGGATTGAGGGCAGGGCGGGTTTCACTGGCGCGTTCCGGCAGATAGCTTTCCACCGGGCGCAGGCGGACAACATTTCGTAGGCCCAGTCGCCCCGACAGCCGATCGACCAACTTGGCCGCATTTTCATTCGCTTGATGAGCGGTTTTACCGGCAGTATCGATTTGCCGGGCGGTGAGCGTATTGGTCTCCAAGGCAGCCAGAATAATGACTTCGACGCCAAAGCCCGGATCAAGGGTGTCGAGGTCATCTTGGAACAAACGTGCCAGATGGCCCGGATCACGCGACGCCTGGCTGGTGCCGATGGCGAGGCTTGCCCGGGTATTATCAACCCGAAAAACGCTGAGTTCCAGACGCCGGGCGCCAAGGCTGCTGTCTTCGAATTTTGGGCAAAGCTCGGCCAGGAGTTTATCCAGCGCCAGACCAATATCCTCGGTACGGCCAATCGGCTCGGCAAAGGCCAGCCGGGCAGAATAGAGGGGCACGGGACGGCGGGGTGAGATCGGCTCTTCCAACCGGCCCAGCATTTGATCTAATCGTCTGAGTGCCTGACCGCCAAAGCGCGACGAGAGCGGCCCCCTTGGCATTTCATAGAGATCACTAATTTTGCGGAGGCCCAGGCTTTCCAAGCCCTCAAGCGTTTTCGGGTCAAGCCGCAGCGCCGCGATTGGGTAGGGCGCAAGGCTGTCCCGCTGGGCTTTGGCGGGGATGGTCGTGCAAACCCTATCGCCATATCTAGCCGCCGCCCAAGCC
>Ga0233428_1002140_pt1 | contig 19332 bp, 18 predicted proteins | sample SI_118_April2016_4_FD_179890 | JGI IMG/M metagenome (GOLD analysis project Ga0233428, IMG submission 179890) | Seawater microbial communities from Saanich Inlet, British Columbia, Canada - SI_118_April2016_120_MG | ecosystem: Environmental > Aquatic > Marine > Inlet | place: Canada: British... | reverse complement strand
TGTTAGTTTCAATTTGTCCACCACCTGAGAACGTAGACATTTACGCTAAATTCTAAAAACTTTAAAGTTGGTGCCTTGATTTAAAGAATGATACTAAAAACTACATTGTTAATAGGGTTTTCCTCTAAAAAAAGTTTAATAGGGGCGTTTAAGAAAAAAAGGAAAATAAAAAATTAAATACAAATTCCTTGTTGACATATTTTATTATCTTGACATAAATCGGTTCCACTTTTGAAACAACTATCACAAAAATTACCTATTGAACCAGTGCCAAATATATTTGGATAACTTTCTTTGACATTTTGAGTTACACAAAAATTAGAGTCACAATCATCATCAGAATTACATTCATCCCAAGTTGCACAACACGTTCCTCCGCCTCCGCCTCCAATTGGCCAATATCCACTGGGGCAAGATTCTTCTTCACAAACTGATATTTGACCAGTTATTGGAGCATCTCCTATAAAACCCATTCCAACCTCATAATCATCTCCTGTTGGCCCTAAACAACCTGGTTTTTCACAAACTCCATTAAAACATTTTGCACAACCAGAACAATCGGCATCAGTTTCACAAGAATTATCAGGAAGTGTTATAATTTCTTTTAGTATAAACAGTTTAGGTTTTAAAACTTCTTTTGATGGTAATTTTTGTGGTAACCTATATTTACCTGGCGCATATCTAAAAGCTTCACCAACAATATTCCCTTGCTCATCAACAACATCTACTTTTTCTCCTTCTTGGGTACATCCTACTAAAAACATAGTAACAATTAACAAACTTAACACAGCAAAAATAGCTTTTTTCATTATTAACACCTCATTTTAACTTAATGATAAATCAGTAAACTTTACTGATTTATAAAGATTTGCTATGTTTAAGCTATGTTAATGCTAATTTAGATTTTATATTGATTATGCTACATTCTTGCTATGAAAGAGCTATTAAGCTATGTCTTATCTGGAAAAGTTAGGAGAAGAATTTTAAAAGCATTATTAGAGATAGAGAAAACACCAACAATTTTAGCTAAAGAAATTCAAACTCATCAATCGACAACAAGCAGAGCTTTGGCTGATCTGGAAAAAAGAGGTCTTGTGAAATGCTTAACTCCAAAAGCAAAATTATCTCGTCTTTATTCCATTACTGAAGCAGGTAAGAAAGTGATCCAAAAAGTTAATCAGATTATTAAGCAGTAGATTTATGTTGTCCACAAATTAATTTGATCATCACATGAAGTGGACAACATTAAAGTTTAAATTGCTCCATTACAACTTCAAACATTTTTTCGCAATAACCTTTAATATCTTTTTCATTGTGTAGATCAATTGCTTCATAATACTTTTGCCTTACTTTAACTGGAACAAAGACTTTAGGGTAATCGGCTTGCATTAAAATCCAATTCATTAATGATCTACCTGTTCTTCCATTTCCATCTTCAAATGGATGAATCTCTACAAATTGAGCATGAATCAGACAAGCTAAAACGAATGGATGGATTTTGCGTTTATTTTCATAATAAAATTTAATCATTTCTTTCAATAATGGCTTTACTTTCTCTGGCTCCGGAGGAGTAAAATCTGCCCCTTCAATCTTTACAGGAAAAAAACGGATTCTTCCAGGGTAAATTACGCCAGTATTTTTAGTTAAGATCAAATTTATCTTTTCAAGAAATTCCACTGTTAATTTTCCTTTATACTTTTTGATATACTCAAATGCTTCTCTTCCATTAATAGCTTCATTGTAATCTTTCGGAGGAGCACCAGAGGGAATCTGTTTTTCTTTAATGATTAAATAAGTATCTCTTAATGTTAATCGGTTTCCTTCTATCGCATTTGAATTATAAGTAAATCTAATTACGAAATCAGCTTCTTCTTTTTCAGCAACAGTCTTAGGGATTTTTTTGAGATGATTATTGTAAACTTCTTTAAAATCATCAATAACTTCTAATTTGTTGGCATCCAAATAATCTTTATTGTAAACTTTGTATTCTTCAAGTTTCAATTCTTTTAACTTTTTTCTGACTTCTTCTTTTGTTGGTTTTTTTTCTCCTAACTTAATTCTGATTTTTTTCCATTTATTTTCCCTTATCCTTATAGTCTTTCCCAGATAATAAAATGTCTTTTTCCCAGACTTAATCTTATCAATGTATGCCACATAATAACTATTGTCCACATAATATATAAATCTTTCTGTTTTGTGGACAATATTCTGACTTTCTAAAACGCCCCTTCCTTCTTTAACTGAAGAAGCCTACGGCTCAAACGAGGAAAACCCCTTTCTATGAACAATGAAATGTTGAGACTATATTGTAACGGCACCAACTTATTATGCACGGGGGTGGACAAACTCTGCGGACGCAGGTTTTCCGGACTTCGTAGCGGAAAACGAAACTAACAGCAACTATACGGTTCTCTCCCAAATCTCAAACCAAATTTATAATTTTCAAAATAAATTTACCCTTACCTGCTCGGGCTGTGGTTTGCCTCATCCCAGATGCCACCCTTTTGAGACTTCGCATAGTTGCAACGTTAGCCAAAATATTTTTCTCGCCTTGCAGGTGCATTCTCTGCGTGAATTTCCGAAGATTTAAACCATTGTCACTTTCGTTTATACGAACTGGAAAAAAAACTAACCAATCACTTCGTGACTAAACATAACATTGTATAAACGGTTACGCTGTCGCTTCACCCAAATTTTTTAGATTTAATTAAAACGGGGGGGGGACTTAAGAGGAACTAGAATCTACTTCTTTTTTTAACTTATCAATCTTCAAAATAATCTCTTTCTTTTTACTTTTAATATATTCGTCAACATCAATATTCTTAACCTGTTTCAACCTAATTGCTAAATCAATCTGACTTCTTTTTTTTTCAGAATCCCATCCTTCTAATTCATCTTGTAATCCTTCAATTTCTTTTTGTTTTTTGCGAAGTTCTTTTTTCTTCTCTCTTCTTGAAAGAAGTTCTTTTTCTTTTTCTTTCATAAAATCTTTAATTAAACTCTTAACATCATCTTTTAAAGGATCTTTACCTTTTTCAGAAGTCCAAGCAAGAAAATCAGGAATAAATCCACCTCGTTTAATGTCTACGCTCATCCAAGACCTTCCAAGCATTTCAGCAACTTTGTCTGTTTCTTCAATCTCTAATAAAGCAGCATATTCATCACCTGTCCATTCCTTCATGAAAAATTTATCGCCAATTCTTTCTGTTCTGAATTCTTGAGTTTTTTCCAATTTAACAACACTAAATATACCTCTTAAAAATTCAATAAATTTTTGCTGCTGATTATCGGTCATTTTAACTGGGGAGTCAAAATCAACATTTCCTTTATCTCCAATTAGAATATTCATTTTTTATTTTGCTCCTTGAGATATTCTTTAATAACATCAAATTTAACAGGAAGAGAGTATCCTTTTTTCTTTGCCCAGACCATAAACTCAGGAACAAAATGTCCTCTCATCATCTTTATACTCATCATACTTCTCTCTGTTTTAACGGAGAGTTCCTCATTTGTTTTTGGACTTAATAACAAAGAAAATTCTTCTGGAGTCCAATCCTTATTAGTTATTGTTCTTTTTCCCATCTCTTTTGATTTCTCTTTGACTTCGCTTATTTTAACATCCACAAATAAATTTTTAAAAAATGAAACAAATTTTTTTCTTTGTTCTTCTGTCATCTGAATTGGGGCTTCAAAATCCACATAATCATTTTTAGTTAATATTCTCATTTTTCATCCTTTTTAGTTATTTCTGACCATTTACAAAAACCACATTCTTCAGAAGATCCTGGCATTTCTCCTTCAATAACTTTTAACGCTTTCTTAAAAATATTTTCAGCATTCTCGATATTTACTTTAATCTTGATGATATCAGTATTGAAGCACACATGACCATTTTCTTCAACTTTGTGAGGATGATAAAAAATTAAATAAGTGTATTCCTCTGTTTCATAGCCATTTTTTCTAAGAAGAAAATTGTAAATATCCATTTGGTCTAAATAATGTGTGTGGGTATCTTCTTTCAGAGGATAACCACGAGTTTTATAGTCCAAAACAACTAACTTCTTTCCTTTTACAAGAATATTATCAACAGCTCCTCTAAAGAGATTACCTTTTTTGTCAGTCCATTGAATTCCCTTAAAATTACTTCGCCAAATTTTCAACAATTCTTCATCATCAAATAGTTTATATCCTTTTAACTCAGATAATTCGGGAGGCAATTCTCCTTTCTTCATAAAATAATCAAAATGAACTTTTAATATTTTATCCATTCCACTAGGCAAAGATGGAAAAATAGTATCTGGTCTTTTAATGTTCTTGTTAAACTTAAGCCAGAAACATCTAGGACAATCTTTTAGTAAACTTAATGATGATGGGCTGAATTTGTATGTCATTTTATTAGTTATACCTCATTTATTTAAATTATTTCTGTTGGTTACTCCCCATTATCCATTTATGGAAAGTTTTATTTAGTTTCAATTTATTCTTTGTTTATGAACAAATTAAATAAACTAACTCCTTTTGTAACTTCAGGTAAGAGTCGCATAAATGTTATTTTATTCCTTAACCATTCTCCAAAGACCCCTTCATGGCTTGCAAATAAGACCGACACTTCAATACAAAACACAAGTAAAATCCTCCGACAACTTCTTGATAAGAAGATTGTTAGGCGTTATCTTTCGAATGCACGTATTAAATCAAAGTTCTATTCGTTAACTGATGTTGGAATTGAAATTGCTAAAGATCTTGTAACTTTGGGTTATGAAAAAAAAGAATAAAAAATTATTTTTCATAAACCTCCTCATCTTCTACATTTTCCATCAGTTCCATAAATCGAGGGTTATTTAGGAATCTTCTGAGTATTTGGCTCCAGTGGTTATTTAACTCGTCATATGTTAAAGTACTTCCACTATCAACTTCTTCTCTGTGGAACTGCTCACCTTTCACTAAAGTATACATCAAAAGTTCTAACAACGTTCTTGTTCTTGTATCTCCAACAGATCCCAGCCAATAATACTCAAAAAATGGATGGTCTCGATTCATCAAGATCTTAGTTGTTTTTCCAAGATATTCCCACGTGAAAATTGGCCCTTGTTTATTTGTAACTTCAACAATTTCAAAAGAGTGTTCTTCTTTGAAGATTTTTTTAATTTCTTCCTTTTTTCTCTCTTTCTCATCTTCACTGATACTACTATCATTTTCAATCTCTTGAATAAAAATTTCTTTAGCGTTGTCAAGTCCTTCATTTATTATATCTTTGTGCTTCTTTGTTTTTGGAATATTGGTTGTATCGGCAATTTGAATCCCTTTACTTTCATTACCTTCTCCAGAATATGACCTAATTTCATTAGCAATTTCTTGTTGCTTGCTCCTAATCTGGGTGATAAGTAGGTCAACCCTATTCTTTATCTTTGTTACAACACTATCTCGTAGATGAAATCTGCTTTTGTTATTTTGAATTCCAAATTCTTCGTCAAGCACAGAGTCAAAATCAATTTCACCCCTAAAATAAGTAAGCATTGGATGTCTTTTGAAAACACCATTAAGTGTCTCACCAGAACCAATCTGTCTTTTATTTCTCATCAAATAAAATCCCTCTGTTCCGTAACCAATCTTAAATGCTCTAGAAGCAGCAGCTATGGTTGTCGCCCCTTGTGCAAAGAATGTTTGCCACATTGGAAGAAAATAAAGTTTTATTCTTATATATCCCTTCTCTTTCTTTCCATTCTTCTCAACTTCAACTTCAATATTTTCTATTTCTCCATATTGGGTAGAAAAACCTTCATCTCCACAGTCCTTGCCTTCCTTCTTTCCCTTTTTTGCTCCTTCAACCAATTTATTAAAATAGAAATGATTTTTTGAGGCCATCAAAGGATCAACTTTAGTTACAGCTTCACCATTAACTTTTATTTTAAGACCATTCTCTATCATCAATCGATAGGTCTCACCAAAATCTTCTTTGAATTTTTTAGCAATGGTGTTTGCTTTCTTGTTTTCAACTCTATCACAAGATTTTAGAAAGATTATTGTACCTGAATCGTGCCCTTTTATCTTGTCCTTTATCTTGTTATTATTTTCTGGTTGTTCGTCATCAGGTTCTGGAAGCTCAAGGTTCGGATCTTCACTAATTTTATCTAAATCTAGATGCATATGAAGATATTTTCCTCCTTTCTGTTTCGAATATACATCTGCCCATTTTGTCTTTGCTATGACTGCTGAGGGCATACCAAAACCAAACCTACCTATTTTGTCTGAGACTTCATCATTATCTGACTCTCCAAAAGCTAATGCCCTTCTTAATAAATCCCTTGACATTCCAGAACCGTCGTCTTGACTTAAAATATTAACTCCATTTTCATCCCATGTTTGGATGTTCACTTCACTTGATTCTGCATCAACAGAATTATCTATGAATTCTTTAATAGCGTCGCAGTCCGTAAGACCTTGAGACCTCATACTATTTACAAATCTTTTTCCATGTGCAAATGGAACTTTTTTTTCTTCTGACATTTTAAATAACCTCCAGATTTCTAATTAATTTATTTAATTCTGATTCACAGCTTTCAATACCAGGCATAACTCCTTTTTTTGAAGAGGGCCTAATCTTATTGTTGAGATGGTTGTATGTAAAAAATTCAACCATTTCGTTTCTAATTGCAGAATTTCTATCCGAAAATTGTCTAAAATTAAAAAACTTAGAAAAGCTCTTTCTTGCATGTTCCAACAATCTTCTTCTTAGGCATGTTTCACTTCTTCCAACATACTTAACGTAGAATTCATTCTTATCAAATTTTCCTAAAGTATAAACTCCAGGACGATTTTTCCTCACTTCTTTCCTGATGATTTCAGGTCGAAGCACATAATATTTTTTCTTATTCATCTTCTAGCCTCCAGGTATCAGGTCTTATTGCCAAATCCTTTTTGCTTATGTTTTGGATAAGTGTGGTTCTATTTAAATCTTTCGGGCTATTTTAAACTTTTAATTAACTTTTAATTAACTACTTGTTAACTTTAGACGTTTTTGGTGTTTTTTTCTAAATTATTGTTGATTTTATGTTCCAAAAAACTAATTATGCCCAACATATCAGCTAGGATCGAAAGATTTATATATAAATTGCTATATCATCTAGCTTAGGTGTTTAGATGAAAAAGATTGATGTGGTAGAATTATTCGCTGGTGTAGGCGGTTTTAGAATTGGCTTAGAAAATTCTTCTAAAAGATATAATGTGGTTTGGAGCAATCAATGGGAACCAGCTACAAAAAGCCAAGATGCTTCAGAGGTTTATGTAAAGAGATTTGGCGAAAAAAATCATTCTAATGAAGATATTGCAGAAGTTAATATTAAAGATATCCCAAAACACAATCTTCTAGTTGGAGGATTCCCTTGCCAAGATTATTCAGTTGCTAAAAGCTTATCTAGGTCAAAGGGAATAACTGGAAAGAAGGGTGTTTTGTGGTGGGAAATTCACCGTATTCTCAAAGATTCAAAATCAAAACCAGAATTTTGTTTGTTAGAGAATGTTGATAGATTATTATCTTCTCCAGCAAGTCAAAGAGGAAGAGATTTTGCTATAATGCTTGCTTCATTATCTGATTTAGGATATATTGTTGAATGGAGAATCATTAATGCAGCAGATTATGGAATGCCTCAGCGAAGAAGAAGAGTTTTTCTGATGGGCTACCATAAAAATACTTCAATTCATAAAAAGATTAAATCCGCGGATGTTAAAAGTTGGGTTTTTAATAATGGTACTTTAGCAAAAGCATTACCTATTGATGAATCAAAATCTTTGTTCTCTAAAAATCTTGAATTAGAGGGAGATTTAATCAAACTTTCTGAAAATTTTAATAAAAACGGAACATTTAGTCCATTCCAAAACTGCGGAATTGTTATTGACAGAAAAGTTTTCACTTCAAAAGTTTCTGCCGATTACAATGGAAAAAGAACTACTATTGGAGACATTATAATTCCAGAAAAAGAGGTTGATGAAAAGTTTTTCATTGATAAGAAATCTTTAGAAAGATGGAAATATCTCAAAGGATCTAAGAATGAAAAAAGATTTAATAAAAAAAGAAACTTTTCATATACTTATACTGAGGGAGGCATGATTTTTCCAGATAAATTAGAATCCCCTTCTAGAACCATAATTACTGGAGAGGGAGGTTCTAGCCCTTCCAGATTTAAGCATGTCATTAAAACCAAAAGTGGAAAATTAAGAAGATTAACTCCAATAGAATTAGAAAGATTGAATATGTTTCCAGACAATCACACCGCAGGTTGTGGGGATATTAAAAGAGCATTTTTTATGGGAAATGCACTTGTCACAGGAGTTATTAAGAGAATTGGGAAATCTTTAATTTCACAATTAGATTAATTGTTCTCAATTTGTTCTTTTAGATATTGTGCATTCAACCAGAAACAAGATTTAGTCATTTTTCTTCCATCTGGTAATTCATCAACATCATTCTTATCTTTTCCATGGGGTCTTACATGAGATACTCTGTTCTCAGATTTATTTGGCAAATTATTGAAAGTTCTATCGTTCTTTTCCCAGGTATTAACCCCTTCATTAATTCTTTCTTTAGTAATATTCCAAACTTTTTTTGCTTCTTCTAGATCTTCTTGTAGCATGTTCCAGAAAAAAGCTTTTCTGAATTTTATCTCACTCTCATCTTTGTTCATTTCATAGATTATAAAGAAAAACTTACTTTCAAGCTGATTGAAGAAATCGCTTTCCTCCCATTCTTGTTCTGCAACTTCTTTGAATATAAATTTTGGAAAAGACATATCTTCTTTTGGAACACCATTATGTTTTAATCTAATTATTTTCATGGAAACTCCTGCTTTTTCAAATTCCTCGATTTTCTTAGCATCTATCCCCATCATTCTTCTAGCAAGAGTTGCAAAATAATTTTTAGCATCTCTATTTAACTGAAGATCTAATTTTCTTTCTATATCTTTAATCTCCAATCCTAAGAATGGTTTGAATCTATCATGCACAACATCTTCAAAACTTTTAGTTTTAAGTTCGCTAATATCTTTAACTATTGGCTCAGCATCTTTAATTTTTTTTAAGATAGACTTCATAAACTTCAGCTTAAAACTAAATGCTCTTTGTTTTGCAGGAATCTCTCCTGAAGAATATTTACGAGGTGCTTCTTTGTGTCCTTTTCTACATGCCCCTAAATAAAAAGTATCACCCTCAGATAATTCATGGGCTTTGCCCCCCCTAACTTTATTGACAATCTTTTCCCAATCCTGTCTAATGATTTCCCGCTCTTCTCCTTCTATCTTCCAGAGAGCAACATATTTGATTAAGTAATCGAGAAAACTTTTTTCAGTTTCATAGAGATATAAAACTAATAATAAAAGATGATTTTTACTTAAAAAATGAGAATTTTCCCAATTTTCATTAACAATTGTTTCATAATTAATTATATTCAACACTAATCTTTCTTTTGGCGAATACTCTCCATTTTTTAATTTCTTAAGTGGAGTACTCTTTAATTCCATTCCTACTTCTTTAAAATCTGGTTCACTAGAAGAATTATTGTCAATCTCAAAATAATATTTTTCTAAAAACTGTCCAAATTTGCCTTTTACTCTAACAGCCAATGCTTCTTGAAAATCAACATCCTGATGCATAGCTTCTCTTAAAGTCTGGTCAACTAGCTTTTTTGCATAACTAACTATAGAATCAACATTATTCTTATCATATCTTGGTTTTACCGCTTCTGTCATATTTATTATCATATTGGTCAATATTATATAAAATTTATTACTAAACTCTTAAGTCCCCCCTAACTAAACACTCGCTACGCTCGAAAACTATTAAACAATTAAATCTAAAAAACTACAGTGACAATGGAATCTCCGGCGAGAAAAATACTTCTCCGTTCGCTAACGCTCACTACGACCCCGCTGCGCTCTCCCTTCGGTCGGGTCGGCTAACAGCAACTATGCGGAAAGTCCCTCGGCTCGGGACATTTCCCAAATTCTTTAATGTTCCTCCGCTTCGCTACGGAACTTAAAGAACTTCGCATAGTTGCAACGTTATACGTAATTTTTTTGTCACCTTGTTGCACAACTTTCTGGATGTCGTTTTGCTCTCCCATACAAAGCTCAAGCAATCTCTGTCAAGAAAGCAGGGGATAAATCCGAAAATCTCAACATTGGCGTCTTCGTTTAAACCCATAGAAAAACAAAACGAGGAAATTGCTACGCAACTGTCCTATAACGAGGTTTAAACGGTTCGTTTCACTCTCCCAAATTTTCCAGACTATTAAATGGGCTCTCTCGTTAGAAAAGATTAAAAACATACTGTTGTTCTAGTGTATATATGGTTCACAAGATAAATTCAACTGAAGAATTCCGCTCGCTATCAGATTATTATATCTCCTGTTTAGAAAGAGAAGATACATTATCACTTACTTTTAACTACAGATTTGAGGGTAAAAAATTCCATTCAAATATTTTCAAAAAAGATCAATTGTTCCTACAAAAGAAAGAACAAGTTACAATTAAAAAAACTCCTGCAATTGAAAATATTTTCAAAAACTATAAACTTCTTCAGAAGAATATGCCTATTTTCTATGGTTATCCATTATTTATGGATTCAAATGGAAATGTCAGTCCTATTTTCTTTGTAGAAATTGACTTTGAAGAAAAAGACGATAGAATTATTTTTACCAAACAATCTGTAATGCCCGAATTTAACCATTATATCTTGACTAAACATGATTATAATGTAGAAGAAATAGAAAAAATTCGTTCAGAAATTAAAGAAGAAAATGATTTTTCCATCAAGCTTCAAAAAATAACAGAGTTGCTTAAACTTGATTCAAACATCACCTCTGAACTTGATGAAAAACCATTGATTGTAAGACCATCACTTCAATTGATAAACAAAGCAATTTTATATTTTGGTGGGAGAATGGGCTTTACTAGGGGATTAATAGATGAATTAGAAAAACTAAAAAAATTATCTCAACATCAATTGGAATCAACATCATTGGGAATTTTATTTGATAAAGAAAAATGTGAGATCCCAGAAAATAAAAAAGATCTTCTGGAGATATTTCACTTAAATGAATCACAAGAAAAAGCAGTCAAAAATTCTTTTTCAAGTAATGTAAGCGTAATTACTGGACCACCTGGCACAGGAAAATCGCAAGTAGTTCTTAACATTATTGCTAATGCAGTTTGGAATGATAAATCTGTCTTGTTTGCAAGTAAGAATAATCAAGCAGTAAATATAGTAAATGAGAAACTTAAAACTATTTTATCTAAAGATTTAATTGTAAGAATGGGTTCCAGTAAATACAGAAAAAACGCTAAATTACAAATTGATAAACTCTTTCAAGAAAAAAATTCCCTGAAAATATCTTCTAACTTTGAAAATGATGCTAAAAAACTCAAAAACATCAACAAAGAAACTAACTACCTTAAACACCAATTAGAAGATATGTCTAAAACCAATGAAGAAATTGAAGAACTGCAAAATCAAGCCGATAGTTTAGCAAAAAACCTCCCTGAAAAACTCTATGATAAATGTAAAGAAGATAAATTTAAGAAAATTGTTAAGTTTAAATTAGAAAGTGATATTAAGAACAATTTTGAAAATATAACTTTTATCAAAAAAATAATTAAATTTGTATTACCCTCTTTCTATCAAAAGAAAGAACAGGCAATTTTCAAAAAATATTATGACAATTTAAGTAATAATTTTAAAGATTATTTAGACCAAAATATTAAACTAAATACTGAAGAAATTAAAAAATCTTTGAAATTGATTTTATTATTTAAGCAGATATCTTTGGTCAGAAATGAAATAGACTCTTTAAAACAAAAATTAGCAAAATCTGATTCTATTTACATTCTACAATCCAAAATAAATAAATTTCAGGAGGAAAGAATAAAACTATCTAGGAATCTATTTGAAAATTATTGGTTCAAAAAACTAAAGAAAACCTCCCTTCATGATGAAAACCACGTTTCCAGATATATTGATGCTTCAGAGAAATTGGAAAGATATGTCGCTGATAAAAGCTTATATTGGAACTTAGTAGAGCAACAAGAAAATGAGATTAAAGAATTATTAAATTTCCTTCCAATTTGGATTGTAACTAATCTATCAGCAAAAAATAGTCTTCCACTAAAAGAAAACCTTTTTGATTTGTTAATTATTGATGAAGCGTCACAATGTGATATTGCTTCCGCATTGCCTTTGTTCTATAGAGCAAAACAAGTCGTGATTATTGGTGATCCTAAACAATTAAAGCATATTTCAATACTTAATGAGACAGAAGATAAGAAAGTTGCTTCAGAAAATAAAATCACTGGATTGTATTTGGATTATGCTTATAGTAAAAATTCTCTTTATGATATTACAGAACGAATAATCAAAAGTAAAGATGAGACTCCAAAATTACTAAATCAACATTATCGGTCTTGTAGAGACATAATAAGCTTTTCAAATGAATATTTTTATGATAAAAAATTAAACATAATGACGAATGAAGATAACTTAATATCCAACAACATCCATCCCAGAGGGGTTAAATGGGTTGATGTTCAGGGCAAAACTAACCAAACTAAAAGTCCATCTAATAAAGAGGAAGCAATAGAAATAATAAAAATTCTTAAAACTTTTCAGAAATCAAAATTAAAGAAAATTTCATTTGGAGTTGTAACTTTATTTAGGGCTCAGATGGACTTAATTGTTGACATGATTAAAAGAACTAAAGAACTAGAAAAGATGGATATTACTGTAGGAACTACACATAGATTTCAGGGAGATGAAAAAGACATAATTATCTTCTCACCAGCCATATCACAGGGAATAAAACAAACGACACTTAATTGGATTCATACAACTACCCAATTACTAAATGTTGCTATTACAAGAGCGAGAAGTGTCTTGATAATTGTGGGTGATAAGAAAAAATGTAATGAAGCGGGAGGTTTTCTTAAAAGTTTATTGGAACATACTGAATCTAGAAAAGAGTTAGACCTTGATTTTGATTCCCCCATTGAAGAAAAATTATTCAAAAGATTAACAAAAGAGGGAATTAAAGTTCTTCCTCAGTATGAAACGAAAATTAGAGGCAAAAAACTTTATCGGCTTGATTTTGCTTTGTTCATAAATGATAATAAATATGATATTGAAATTGATGGTGATAAAGCCCATTCTCAAAAAATTGAATCGGACATTCTAAGAGATATCCATCTAAGAATTGATGGATGGAAAGTAAGAAGATATCAAGCGAGCGAAATTAATAACGATATTAAAAGAGTTGTAGAAGAAATTAAAAGACTTTGTTAACGAGAGAGCCCTTATTCTTAACTATACTCTGGAAAACTACGACGCCAATAGATTTTCGGTGACAAAAAAACTCCGCAGACCATCAAAGGTCTGCTACGTATAACAGGAATTATGCGGTTGCGTTACTCGGGGCATCAAAGCCCCTGCGTTACTCACCCAAATGGCTTCGCCACTTCGCATAATTCCAACGCTAAACGGTTCACTTCGTTCTCCCAAATTTTTCTAAAAGTTAAAAAAACGGAGTTGGGGGGACTAAACTAAAAAACTAAATACCACCAAAATAAATCTCTTTAATTTTCTTATTTTTCAAGATTTCCTTTCCACCTTGTAATGCAATCTTTCCGGATTCAAGAACATAAGTTTTATCAGCAATTTCCATCGCTTGTTTAGCGTTCTGCTCAACAATGATAATAGATACTCCTTCTTTATGGATCTCTTTTATCTTCTTAAAAATCTCTGTTGTCATTTTGGGAGAAAGACCAAGAGATGGTTCATCTAACAATAATAATTCTGGATTCTGAATTAATGCTCTACCAATCGCCAGCATTTGTTGCTGTCCACCTGATAAAGTAAACGCATAATCCTCTTGTTTTTCTTTTAGGAACGGAAATTTTTCAAAGACATCTTTAATATTCGCTTCCAATAATTGATGGTCTTTCATGATATAAGCGCCCATCTCTAAATTTTCTCTGACAGTCAAATCTGAAAATACTTGCCTTCCCTGTGGAACATAACTTATTCCTTCGTAAATCAATTCGTGCGTTGGTAATTTAGTGATATTCTTATTTTTAAATATAACATTTCCAGAATAAATTTTTGCCAAACGAAATATGCTTTTTAAAATTGTTGATTTTCCACTACCATTTGGACCAATAATAGCTATAATTTTATTTGGCTCAATTTCCATACTAATATCATGAAGAACTTCCTGACCATTATAGCCAGACTTTAAGTTATTGATTTTTAACATAATAAAAATAAAAAAGATAAACTACTTAATAAATGTTTATTAAATAGCTTATTGAAGATTGGTTATCTTTCCGTTTACAATCTTTCTAGTAGCACCTTCTTTTGTAAACCCACCTTTACCATCAGCAACTAATTTTCCTGAAGCACCATTATACTCTTTTACAGAATTAAGATATTCCTGTAATTTGGTTGGATCTTCAGAACCAGTTTTCTTCATTGCATCTGCAATCATCATCACTGCATCATAAGCTGATGGAGCACCGATATCTAAAGTTCCGTACTTAGCTTCATATTTTTGCTTAAATTCTGAAGTTGGATTTAGGAAAGTTAAAAATTCCATTCCTTCATAAGCACCGCCAGCAGCTGCAATAGCATCAGCATCTATGGTAATGGAGTAAATAGGAAGATCAACTCCAATTTCTTTTGCTCTCTTGGCTACTAATGCTCCGACTAAAATCCCATCCGTTGTTGAAACAAGAGCATCAACATCTTTACCATTTTTAATCTTTAATGCTTCAGTACCAACATCTTTTTGGTCAGGTAATGGTTCTACTAAAACACTTACTTTTCCGCCTAATTCTTCAAATCTCTGTTTAAAAGCATTTGTTTGATCTTTGACCCAAAGTTCTTCAGCACCAATCAAAGCAACATTCCTATGCCCTTTTTCATAAACATAATCTGCTAAATTTTTGGATAAGATGTAATCATGTGGCCAAGTGTTAAAAATATAATCACTTCCTTCATTAAATTCTGGTTTTCCTAATGATGGTGAAATCAATAATACTTTTTTAGAGTCAGCTAAATTTGCTAATGGCATTCCGGTAGATGACCAAGTGGTTCCAATTACAATCTTGACTCCTTTTACATCAACTAAATTATTAAATGCATTAATAGCTTCTTTTGAATCACCTTTATCATCCTGATGATCAACAGCAAGCATCTTTCCATTTATCCCACCATCAGCATTTATTTCTGCAACTGCTAAATCAATTCCATTTTTGGCAGCAACTCCCCATGATGCCCCTTGACCAGAAATTATTCCAATGTTTCCTATTTTTATTACTTTTTCGCTAGGGCTACATCCTACAATTAGTAGTAAAGAAACCATGATTAAAACAACGCCAAAAATTTTATTTTTCATTTTAGTATACCTCTTTTTTAATTATTATTATTATTATTATTATTATGTTTATAAAGTTTACTTTTTTGAACTCCAGTATTCTCTCGCGACATAGGTAATGATACTATATGCCTTTTTTGAACTTCAACCTATTATAAACATTTATTCTCCACATCTAGAGGATAAAACAAAAAGTTTAAATAATATAACTTTGTTTTCTAAAATTATGGATATGCAAATCTTAGCAGATATTGGACTTTCTAACGCAGAAATTAAAGTTTATCTTGCTCTTTTAGAATTAGGAACATCTACAGCCGGTCCTATTTTAGAGAAAAGTGGATTACAAAACTCAGTTGTTCACATGACTTTAAATAAACTTATAGAAAGAGGTTTAGTAACTTTTGTAAAAGAGGGAAGAAGAAACCATTATCAAGCTGCTAATCCAAGACATATCATTGATTTTATTAATGAAAAAAAAGAACGTTTTGAAGAACTTTTGCCCAAACTATTATTAAAACAACAAACAGCTAAAGAAAAGCCAGAGATAATTACTTTTAGAGGGATACGAGGAATTAAAGAATTGCTTATGGAATTATTAGAAGCTGGTGGAAAAGAACATCATACGTTTGGCTCTACTGCAAAATCTCTTATGCTTGGCGAAGCATGGTGGGTAAGTTACCATAAAAAAAGAGCTGCTCTAAAAATTAAAGCAAAACTGATGTTTAACGAATCATTAAAATATTGGAAAGCAGAAGTTAAATATCCTCTGTCTGAAACCCGTTATACTAAAACTGGTTTTGAACCTTTAACCGAAACAATTATTCGTGAAGATAAAATTGGAATTATTATTTGGGCAGATAAACCACTTGGAATAATAATCAATCAAAAAGAAGCTGCTAAGTCCTATGATGTTTTTTTCAATCTGATGTGGAATACTGCTAAAAAATGAATTAAGATAACTTTAATCACCCAAATAAGCTTCTAATACTCGCTTATTATTCTTAATTATGTCTGGTTTACCACTAGCAATAACTTTACCTTCATCTAAAACAACAACTGAATCCGCAATATTTAACACGAAATTCATATCATGTTCTATTACAAAAATGGTTTCTCCTTCATCTCTTAATTTAGATAACAATTTAGCAAGCTCTTTTCTTAAACTAGGTGTTACCCCTGCTACAGGTTCATCTAACATTAACATTTTATGTGGTTTAATTATTGATCTGGCAATTTCTACTAACCTTTTTTGCCCATAACTAATATTCTTTGCTAATTTATTTTTATGTTCTTCCATCTTTACTAATTTTAATATTTCTTCAATTTTATTCTCTTTCTCTTTGGTTGTTTTGTTAAAACCAAAGACGTTTTTGAACAATTTAGTATCTTCATTATCAAAAGCCAGTAGCATATTTTCTTTAATGGTAAGATTATCAAATAATCTTGATTGCTGAAAGATTCTGGAAATACCCAAATTAGATATTTTTTGAATGGGAAGATTTCTTAATTCATTCTTATCAAAGATTATCTTTCCTGAATCCGCTTTCAAAACTCCAAAGACAAGATTAAATAGAGTCGTTTTTCCAGAACCATTTGGACCAATCAATGCAGTTATTTTTCCTTTCTCTACATGAAACGTACAATTATTTACTGCTTTTACTCCTCCAAAAAACTTTTTTAAATTTGATATTTTTAACATTTTAATCTAATTCCACCTTCCCATATAGTCCTTTAGGTTTGTAAAGCATGATTAACAATAATATTAAAGCGTAGATAATTTGTCTTGCCGGACCAACAATTGACGAAGAAAGTCCAATAAACCTTAATAGTTCTGGAATTAAAACGAGAATGACTGTAGCAGCTAATGTTCCTTTTAATGAAGCTAATCCTCCTATAATAATAATAGCAAGAACAGGAATCAATTGTACTATTGTAAATGAAGTAGGATCTATATAAGTAACATAATGAGCATATAAACTTCCTGCAATTCCGGCAAAAAAAGCTGAAATTGCTAAAGCAAAACTTTTCATTTTAAATGTATTCTTTCCTAGACTTTGAGAAGCCAGTTCATCATCTCTAATGGATTCCAATACTTTTCCAAATGGTGATTTAACTATTTTATATACGATAAAAGATGTAATCGCTGTGATTATTACTACTAAGATTAAAAAACTTAGATTACTAGCAAAACTAAAACCGAATAGAGATGGCTTGTTAATATTTGGTAATCCTAATGGCCCATTAGTAAGTTCTGACCAATTTATGATTATAGCATAAACAACATAAGTAAAACCCATCGTTGCCAACGCTAAATAATCTCCTTTGAGTTTTCTAATCGGTAAAGCTAAGATTAAACCAGCAATCATCGCTAAGACTCCAGCCATCAAAAAACTAAACCAAAACGGAAACCCATTTAAAATTAATAATGCGGAAGTATATGCTCCAATGGCATAAAAAGCAACATGACCTAAATTAAGCAGTCCGGTAAATCCTAAAGACACTTGCAGGGAAATTGCTAAAATAAAATAAATTCCAATTAAGATCAATAAATGAATGAGATAAGCTTCAATCATTGTTTATCTCCTCCTTTTTTAATTCCCAAAATTCCGTTTGGTCTAAAAATCAGGAATAAAAATAAAATTACAAATGCAATTGCATCTTTATAACCTGATGGAAAATACCATACACCAAAATTCTCAGTTAATCCTAATAATAAACCACCAATTACAGCACCATAAACATTACCTATTCCTCCGATAATTGCCGCAATAAATCCTTTTATAATTACAGCGGTGCCCATAACTGGTTCTAGATTTTGTTCCAAGCCAATTAATACCCCAGTAATACCAGCTATGAAAGAGCTTAATCCAAAACTCCATGAATAAATACGTTCAGATGAAATACCAACAATTTCAGCAACATCTTTATTATCTGAAACTGCCCTCATAGCTTTTCCTATTTTTGATTTTTTCATAAAGAAATACAAACCAAAAAAAGTAATTATAGCAGTAAAAATGATTATTAATTGTAATGGAGTAACTACCGCTCCAAAAAGACTGATGCCTTTTACAACTTTAATATAACCAATTGTTCTAATATCTGCACCAAAAAACATTAATAATAAAGATTCAAATAAAATCAGTAAAGCAAAACTGGCAATAAGTAAAATGCTACTGCCTGCTTTTCTTTTTCTAAATTGTCTATAAATAAGAACATTCATTAAATAACCTAAGAGTGAAGCCAGGATTATAGAAAACAAAACTGAGAACCCAAAATTTATCCCTAACATTGAAAAAAAGAAATAAAGCATGTACGCAGAGAATGCAATAACTGAACCATGTGCAAAATTTATAAATTTACAAGTAGAATAAACTAATGAAAATCCGGAAGCTATTAAAGCGTAAATAGCACCAGCTATCAAACCATTAATCAATAATTGCACAAACACCATCTTTTAAAAATAAGTTATATAAACCAGTTAATAAATGTTTAGGTTAAATTAATTATGTCCCCCCAACTCCGTAACTATAGTCTGCTACGCAGGAATTAATCATTATTAACTTTTAGAAAAACTACGCCAAGTCCTGTGCTCAGGAGAATTGGAAACTTGCTCACTACGTTCGCACCCCGCTGCGCTCTCCTCCCTTTGGTCGTCGGGACGCCTAACACGAATTAACCGAGAAATCCCTCGGCTCGGGATTTCTCCAAATTCTTTAATGTCCTTCGGACTTAAAGAACTTCGGTTAATTCGGATGTTAAGTTCAATTGTGTTTAAGTTCTCTTTTCTTTTAGAAAAAAGAAACGAAAGGGGGAGTTCGTCCTATCGGACATATAGTCTTGACTTCGTCAAGAAATTAATAATTAGTAAAGGGACAATTTTTCACATCATAGCTTCAAAACTATCAAATTAGTGTATCCAT
>Ga0233428_1002136_pt1 | contig 19359 bp, 15 predicted proteins | sample SI_118_April2016_4_FD_179890 | JGI IMG/M metagenome (GOLD analysis project Ga0233428, IMG submission 179890) | Seawater microbial communities from Saanich Inlet, British Columbia, Canada - SI_118_April2016_120_MG | ecosystem: Environmental > Aquatic > Marine > Inlet | place: Canada: British... | reverse complement strand
GACCGAGCGTGGGCATTTGGCAGGGGCTATCTTTGTCGCACGTCGCCAAGGTGGCGTCGCTGAGCAAGAGTTCCTCAATGATTACCGCAGTCAGCGTCAGCGAGATCCCGGATATGCCGCCGATGGCTACGATGCCGCGCAGATGCTGATCGATGGTTGGCGCGCCGGCCACGGCAGTCGCCGTCAGTTGCGGGAGTGGTTGCAGCAGGTGCGAGAATATCATGGTGCATCTGGGAGAGTGGCATTCACCGATGATCGCCGGGTAAACAGCGCCCTGCAACTGCTACGCATCGGTGCCGATGGTTCGGCCGGAGGACTTGACGAGAACGAGCTCCCCGAGATCGCTACCGCAGGACCTGCTGCAGACCTGCCAGCCGCCGATCTGCCAGAGGATGATGCGCCCTGGGAGTCGATGCCTTTGGAGGAGGACGTCGAGTCCTCGTACTGACTTGCCGCTCTGTGGCACCACCTCTACATTTTACGGCTTCGACTTCCCGCCGCGATACGCTGGACGAACGTGTGGATAGCCATTTGCCAGATGCGGGGGTTGGGAGTCATCGTAGCATGACAATCACCACAGCACGACGCGACGGGGTATAGAGAGTACGATGCCGAACTACGATTACGAATGCCCCAAATGTGGTCACGAGTTTGAGACCTACCAACCGATCACCGACGACCCTCTGACAAAGTGCCCGCAGAAAGGGTGCAGGGGGAAGGTGCAGCGGCTGATCGGGGGTGGGGGAGGCCTGTTATTCAAGGGTTCAGGGTTCTATATCACCGATTATCGCAGCGACAATTACAAGAAAGCGGCAAAGGCTGACTCGGGGGCCTCGTCATCTGGTGGGGATAGTAAATCGAGTGGCGACAAGTCGAGTTCAAGCGATAGCAAGTCGTCCACGGCCTCGCCGAAATCCGACTGAGCAGGAATTGGCCTGAGCCTTCCTGCAACGGGCCTGAGTTTCCTGCAAAGACCTGAGTAGTTTTTTTTAAGCCAGGAACCTGCGGCCGCCACAGGCGTCGATGGCAGAGTCCCGGCGCTGTAAATCCGCCCAAACGACACTCAACCATCGCAGATGGATGTCCGATAGATGTTGCTTTTCGCCAAGAATATCAAGCGCAAACAGGCACGGCAGTTCATTTCAAGATTCGTCCAGATTTCCCTTGTCTTGAGTCTCCTCGGACAGGTAGCGTGTTCGGGACCCACGCCAGAAGAGCAACTTGCGACGGCTGAGACGGCCGCCATGGATGCCGCCCACGACAGCACCAAATTTGCCCAGGCTTCGAATCTGCTGGAGTCGGTTGTTGCTGCCCAGGCACAGACGCCGCTGGCACCTCGGGCCTTGAAGGCGTTGGCCATTCTGCGCCAGCAGCGGGGCGACGTTCAAGGGGCGATCTCAACGTATCAACGTCTTCTCGATGGCTATGCCACCAGTGACGAAGCGGATGAGGCGCAGTTCATGATCGCCTTCATCTACGAGGAGCATCTGACTGACTTCGCTGCCGCCCGTGAGGCGTATCAAGCGGTCATCGACAACTATCCTGGAACCGAATTGGCAGCCAATGCTGAGCGCTTGCTGCCAAATGTCGGCCGACCACCCGAGGAATGGGTGAATTTTCAGGACGATCCACCTACCCACTGAACATTGACGCTTCCCGAGACGTGAGAGGTATCCGTCCATGAGGCATCTGCGCAAGGAACGATGGAGATATGCAGAGCGGTCCTGATATCAGTGCGCTGACGACACGTATTCAGCAAGAGACCCAGCTAGTTGAGCGTGTGTTGGGCGAGATGGATCGTGTGATCGTCGGTCAACGCCCCATGGTCGAACGAATCATGATCGGTTTCCTGTGTGGCGGGCACATCCTGCTTGAGGGTGTTCCGGGCTTGGCCAAGACGCTGACCGTCAGCAGTCTGGCGCGCATAATCCAGGCAACATTTCATCGGATTCAGTTTACACCGGATCTTCTGCCCGCCGATCTGACAGGTACGTTGATCTATGAGCAGAGTTCGGGGGACTTCGTCGCGCGCAAGGGCCCCATCTTCGCCAATCTGATCCTGGCAGATGAAATCAATCGTGCCCCAGCGAAGGTTCAGAGTGCCTTGTTGGAGGCGATGCAAGAGCGTCAGGTGACGATCGGTGAGGACAGTTTCACCCTCGATGATCCTTTTCTGGTCATGGCGACACAGAACCCGATCGAACAGGAGGGCACCTACCCGCTACCGGAGGCTCAGGTCGACCGCTTCATGCTGAAGGTGAAGGTTGACTATCCCTCCAGAGACGAAGAGCGACAGATTCTCGAGCGCATGATGGATAGCCCAGAGGTGGATCTATCACCGGTTATGGGGGTTGATGACATACTGCGTCTGCGTGAAGCAGTACGCCTGGTCTATACCGATGATAAGATCAAGGATTACATCGTCGATCTCGTACAGGCAACTCGTGACCCAGAGAAAGCAGGACTGAAGGATCTGGCGCCTCTGATAGAGTATGGCGCCTCGCCGCGCGCGACCCTCTTTCTTGCCCGGGCTGCACGGGCGCACGCCTTTTTGCGACGGCGTGGCTATGTGACACCGGAAGATGTGAAAGCCATCGGCCTCGACGTGCTGCGTCATCGCGTAGCGATCAGTTATGAAGCCGAGGCCGAGCAGATGGACGCTGACCAGATTGTTGAGCGTCTCTTCGACCACATAGAAGTCCCTTAACAGATACAGTTTGGTGTTGAGCCGATGATCCCACGCGAGATCCTCGACAAAGTACAGCTCATCGAGATTCAGACGGGCCGTCTTGTGAACAATCTGTTTGCTGGCGAATACCATTCCGTCTTCAAGGGCCATGGAATGGAGTTCGCCGAGGTGCGCGAATACCAGCCTGGCGACGATGTGCGTGCGATCGATTGGAATGTCACGGCTCGCGCCGGTGGCAAACCCTTTGTCAAGGTCTACGATGAAGAACGAGAACTGACGGTGGTTCTTGTTGTGGATGCGAGTGCATCGGGTGCCTTTGGCAGCGACGCGCGGCTGAAAGGGGAGATCGCCGTCGAGATCTCTGCGGTCCTCGCGTTCTCAGCGATTAAGAACAATGATCGTGTGGGATTACTGATCTTTACTGACGAGGTAGAGGTCTTCGTGCCGCCCAAGAAGGGCAAACGCCACGTCTTGCGCGTGATCCGCGAGTTGCTTTACCACGAGCCGCGGCGCCGACGAACCTCGATTGCCGTTGCCGCCGACTATCTTGATCGAGTGGTCCGTCGTCACAGTGTCGTCTTTCTGTTGTCAGACTTCATCGACAATGATTACGACAGCGCTCTTCGTCGTCTGCGACGACGACATGATCTGGTTGCCGTAACGATGCAGGATCCGCGCGAATCACAGTTGCCCGCTGTCGGCTTGATCGAGTTGGAAGACGCAGAAAGCGGCACCGTGACACTCGTCGACAGCGATCATGCTCCAACACGCCAGGCCTTTGCTGAACGCTGGGAGCGTCAGCGGCGCCAACGAAAGCGCTTGTTTCGGCAACTCGACATCGATGAAATCGAGATCGACACAACTCAACCCTATGTGAAACCACTGGTGCGCTTCTTCGAGGGACGAATCCGCAGTTGACTTCGTTCCGACTCCCAACACACCAATCCGACCCCATCAGGGAGGGAATGGAAACGTGATCGAAGTAGATCAACTCTCCAAACATTATGGCGATGTGACTGCCGTCGACGGCGTCTCTTTCAGTGCTGAAAGTGGGCAGATTCTAGGATTTCTTGGTCCCAATGGCGCCGGCAAGACGACGACCATGCGCATGCTCACCTGCTATCTGCCGCCGTCTTCGGGCACAGCTACGATAGACGGCCACGATGTACAGGACGCATCGATGGAAGTACGTCGCCGTATCGGCTATCTGCCCGAGTCGCCCCCGGTCTACATGGACATGACCGTTAACGCCTATCTGGGTTTTGTCGCTCGCATCAAGGGAGTGCCCTCGGCCATCATGCGCCGAAGTATCGACGAGACCATGGAGAAGACGGGGGTTTCCCATGTTCGCTCTAGTGTGATCGGGCACCTGTCAAAGGGATATCGTCAGCGCGTCGGGCTGGCGCAGGCTCTCGTACACAATCCCAGCGTCCTGATCCTTGACGAGCCGACCGTCGGACTCGACCCCAAGCAGATCATTGAGATCCGTGAAGTCATCAAATCCTTGCGGGGAGAGCACACGATCGTTCTCAGTACGCATATTCTGCCGGAAGTCTCCATGACCTGTGAGAAGATCGTCATCATCAATCACGGCAGGATTGTGGGGGAGGGCTCGCCTGAGAGTCTGATGGCCCAGTTGAAGGAGAGCGATGTTCTGCACGCCCAGATTCGTGGTCCAGTCGAGGCGGTAGCCAACGTCCTGAGATCGATAGATGGCGTGTTGGAGGTCAAGCAGGAGGACGATGGCACAGACACCGGGAGTTGGCTCATCACGGCCATTCCTGGCAACGACATAAGGGAAGCGGTGGGCAAGGCCGTCATCGATGGCGGACACAGTCTTCGTGAGCTTCGCAATCTCGACATGACACTCGAAGACATCTTTCTGCGTCTGACCACTGAAGAAACCACGGCTTAGGAGAGACGGACAAACGTATGCGCAACCTACTCGCCATATACATGAAGGAACTGCGTTCCTATTTCGTTTCACCCGTGGCTTATGTCATTGCCGGCGTGTTTCTGTTCCTGTCGGGGTATCTGTTCCGCAATATCCTCATGCAGTTCAATTTCTGGTGCATGCAGTTGAGTCAGCGGTCCCAGTTTATGCAGGGAGGGATGCCGAATCTCAACCTCAATGAGATGGTGGTCACTCAGTTCTTCGGCGTCATGGACTTCATCTGGCTCTTGGTTGTGCCGATGTTGACCATGCGGCTGCTGGCAGAAGAGAAGAAGAATGGGACGATGGAGTTGCTGATGACGTCGCCCATATCGACTGTCGAGATCATTCTCGGGAAATTCTTTGCCTGTCTCACACTGTACATGACCATCGTCGCTCTCACCCTTGTCTATTGTGGCATTCTCGAGTTCTATGGCGACCCGGACTGGGGGCCGATTTGGTCTGCTTATCTGGGCTATCTCCTGCTGGGTGGAACTTTTATCGGTGTTGGCATGCTCGCCTCATCCGTTACCGAGAACCAGATCGTCGCAGTCTTGTTGGCCTTCGGTGCTCTGCTGATGCTGTGGCTGATCGATTGGTCTGCGAGCTTTGCTGGCCCAACGGCGGCCAAGATCCTGCAATACTTATCCATCGTTGCTCATCTGCAGGATTTTCAACGCGGGGTGATCGATACGAGCGATGTCATCTTCTATCTGTCCTTCATTTTCTTCAGCCTCTTTGTGACATCTCGCGTCCTCGAGTCTCGTCGCTGGCGTCGTTGAAGGGGGCTGCAAGAGGATGAATCGCTTCGACTTCAAACGTTACAGTCCTGGCATCAGTGGGATTGGCGGCGTGCTGCTCGTCGCCGGTCTGCTTTCTGCAGCCTTACGCAGCGGTGACACACGGTTGCCGCTGGCAGTAGGCGTGCTCGGCGTGCTCCTGGTGGTCGTCGCTGCCGTCGTCGATTCCGAAATGTTCAAGCGCTATGGACGGTGGCTGAATGCTTTTTGGGGAACAGCCATGGTGTTGGCCATTGTCGGCATGCTCAATTTTCTTGGCCAACGATACAGCGATCGTATCGATCTCACGGAAGGGCAATTGCACAATCTGGCAGACCTCACCGTACAGGTGCTGGAAGGTCTTGATTCTGATGTGGTGGCTCTCGCCTTCATGGAGGGTGGTGTCAACGACGAGTTGAAGTCTTTGCTGGAGCAGTATTCAGTACATGGTGGAGACAGATTTCAATTCGAAATCATCGATCCAGACCGCGACCCGATGCGCGCCGACGAATACGACATAGCGACCTACAATACACTCGTGATTGCATCTGAGGGGCGCCGTCAGAATGTGATGGAACTAACCGAGAAGGAGATCACGAATCGACTCCTCAAGGTCGTACGCAATCGTCAGGAGCGTGTTTACCTGACGGTTGGCCACGGTGAGCAGGCAGCCCAGGCTGGTGATGGCAGCGCGCTCGGGCAGTTGCGTGACCGTCTGCAGGACATCGACTACATCGTCACAGATTCTCTCTTCATCGCCCGTGAGGGCGGCGTCCCGGCAGACTGTCAGGTGCTGGTCATTGCCGGTCCTCAATCGCCGCTGTTGCCAATGGAAGTCGACGCGGTGGAAACCTATCTGGCGGGAGGGGGCTCCTTACTACTGCTGACTGATCCGGGGGCCGTCACAGGTCTGGAGTCACTGCTGGCGACATGGGGGGTCCAGCTTGGCGATGATTTTGTTCTGGACACCAGTGGGTTGGGCACACTCTTCGGACTCGACTTCACGATCCCTGTGGCAGCTGACTACGACGACGAACATCCCATCACTCGCAAACATCGCACGGGTGTCGCCAGCACGTATGAGTTTGCGCGCTCCGTGCGACTCGACTCGCTGGCCGTCGCGACAGCACAGTTGGAAGCGGCTGCTCTTGTCTTCACAAGTGCCCAGAGCTGGGGTGAGGTGGATCTTGAGGCCCTGCAGCCGGGGCAAGGTGAGGTAAGCGTCAGTTTTGACGACAGCGATCTCCCAGGACCCGTGTCTTTGGCGGTCGCTGTTCGTGATTCTGCAGGAGAAGGCGGCAGACTCGTCGTCTTTGGTGATTCTGACTTTGCGACGGACAACTATTTTGATCTACAGGGGAATGGTGACCTGGCACTCAATGCGGTCAGTTGGCTTGCCGAGGACGAGGAGCTGATCTCAATACGTCCCAGGGAAGCTGGTTTCAATCCGATCGCCCTGAGCGAAAGTCAGTCCGAGTGGATTTTTTGGCTGACCGTGGTCCTGTATCCTGCTGCGATTGCCATCCTCGGTTTTGTTGTTGTGTCACGAGGTGGCAGGTGGAGTGTTCGAGATCTTCTCACCGCTTCTGTCGGTGTCGCCCTGTGCTTCGGAATCATCGCCCTGCTGAATGTGATCGGGGAGCGTTTTCACACGCGAATCGACGTGAGTGAGGACGGAATCTTCACGCTCTCGTCACAGAGTTCAGAGGTTATTCAGCAACTGAAAGATAGTGGCAAGCGCGCGACGGTTCGTGTCTTCATGGGCAAGCAAGAGAGTAGACCCTATCAGGAACTGTTGAAGGAATTCGAATACGGTACCGATCGCTTCGACTTCGAGATCGTCGATCCACAGAAAGAGGCGCTGCAGGTGCGGCAGTATGGCGTTCGAGAACGTGGAACGTCTATTCTCGAGATGGTCGGAGACGATCAGATTGTCAGCGAGAGATTCAGCGAGCAAAGCGAGCAAGCACTCAGTAACGCGCTCCTCCGCGCCCTGCATGCGGCGGATCGGCGAATGACGTTTGTCGGCGGTCACGGTGAAGGAGATCTGGCGCAGGTCGACGGCGAAGGTTTCAGTATTCTCGACGGTCGTCTCAGGGAATTGAATGTTGAGATCAATTCCGCAGTGCAACTCTCCTCGCTTGATGCGAGCCATGCCGACGAAGGCCATCTGCTCGTAATCCTAGGTCCGCAAAGTTCGCTGACTGCCGCAGATCAGGTGGCCGTGAAGCAATACCTGGAGCGCGGTGGTGATTTATTGCTGCTGCTAGATCCAGGCGTGGTTTTGGGAATCGAAGAATTGCTTGCAGCAGAATATGGGATCGAATTGGGTGACGATTTCATCGTCGACCTGTCCGGGCTGGGTCAGTTGCTCGGTACAGGGATCTCGGTCCCTGTCGTCATCTCCTACGCAGATCACCCGGTCACTGACAAGATGGGACGTGGGGGGATGTCCTACTTCCCTCTCGCTCGTAGTGTGACAGCCATGCCGCGCGCGTCGGATGTCACTGAGTTGCTCTTTACCGATCGTCGTGCATGGGGAGAGTCGGATATCTCCCCATTGTTCAGTGAAACCGGCGGTGGCGAGGTGGAATTCGATCCAGACAGCGATCGACAAGGACCGCTCGCCCTGGCCGCCGCTGCACACGCGCAAGGGGATTCTGCTGCGGCAGGGAACCTCACGAGGATCGTCGTCATCGGCGATGCTGACTTTGCTCGCAATCAGCACTTTTCCGAGCAGGGGAATGGTGAGCTTATCATCCATGCGACTCGATGGCTGATCGAGGGGGAGGACGTATTGACGATCCCGCCGCGGACGGCGCGCTTCAATGCGATTCAACTCACAGAGGATGCGATGGCCCTGCTATGGCTGTCGGTGTTCGTACTCCCCCTGGCGGTGGCACTCTCGGGCTTCGTGATCATGCTACGACGCGGCTACGAGACGTATGCCGAAGGCTTTGTCACATGGTTGATCTATTCTTTTGCAGCAGCAGCATTCTACTATTTCGCTATCGGCGTCATCGGTGCCAGTGAAGGTGGATTGATTCGGGGTCCCGTCGGTTTGGTTCTCGCCCTGCTCAGTGGCGCAATTGCCTACGGCCTTTCCCGCCGAGAGTTGATTGCCTGGCCTGTGGCCCTGGTTTCGGCCGTTGCCAATGTGGGTCTCGCATTCGTCTTGGTACCTAACGATGTGCTACGGCTGATTGTTGCAGGTCTGTTTTTGGCCAATGGTTGCATCCTGGTGTGGATTCGCCGCGACTTCATCCCGGATGCCGATGTCGAACTCAACGAAGACGAGGTTGATGAGAAGTGAGTGAAACATGCGTTTGAAGACGAACGTGATCATCAGTGCTGTCTTTGCCTGCCTGCTGGGTTTTGTCTGGTTTCACGAAATCAAGGGGGGGGAGAAACGCGATCTCGACGCTGAACGGGCGCGTCAGCTGGTCGATTTCAGCGACCAGGAAGCGCAACGACTGACGATACAGAGGGTCGACACAACCATCGTCATCGAGCGTCGTGACGATGCGTGGGTTATCACGGAGCCGATAGACACCGGCGCGGATGCTGAAGCGATCGATCGTTACCTGCGTAGTCTGAAAGAGTCCGAAATAGAAGGTGACGCCGTTGTGGATAGTGCCACCGTTGCCGCTGATTCGTCGGTGCTTGCGGTCTATGGCCTTGAGCGCCCCAGGCTGAGGGTGCACCTGGCACTTGTACAGAGTGCGAAGGGCAATCCGGACACACTGCGTTTTGGCGACGATACGCCGACAGAGCGTTTCACCTATGTCCAGCAAGCTGGCGCGAATCCAGAGATTCGAACGATTCGAGCCTGGCAGTTCGACAGTCTCGACAAGAGCATTTTCGATCTGCGTGATCGACACGTGTTGCATTTCGATCGTGAGCAGGTCACGGGGCTGACGCTACACCGCCGAGATGAGGCTGGCGGCCAGCAGATCACTGCTGAGCGCAGTGGTGCAGTTTGGCACATTACGGCACCCCTGCAGACTGCGGCTGACGATGCGGCATTCGATGAGATCCTCACACGCGTGAGCAATGCGCGAATCTCAACCTTCGTTCACGAGATACCCACAGCGGCGAATATGGATGAAATGGGGCTCGCGACAGGAGACGAGTTCGTACATCTGTCACTTCAGATCGGCGAGGATAAGGAAGAGAAGCATCTGTTCCTCGGTGCCAAACAAGATCAGGGCGACCACTTCGCCTTCGATTCGGGTCGCAAACCGATTTTCGTCATCGATTCAACCGTTGTCAGATATCTGGTGAAATCCCTTGATGATCTGCGTGATCGGCAGCCCTTCGAACGGCTGAAGGAGGGTGTGCAGGGGATTGATCTCGTCGTTGCAGGTGAGACGCGATTCCGCGCGCAGCGAGACAGCACGGGTATTGGCTGGCTGTTGACGTATCCCCTTGATCGTCAAGCCAATGATTGGCGACTAAACGACCTGCTCACGGCGCTGGCGCAGCTTCGTGTTGAAGACTTTGTCGCTGATGCAGAGGATATTCTGAGTCTGAACGTGGTAGACTACGGCTTTGCATCTCCGCAGCTGCGCATGGTCCTGCATATGGGCGCCGGAGAGTCAGTCTTTGTTGAGGTTGTCGAGTCACAGGGAGCCGTCTATGCTAGACGTGCTGACGTCCCTGCGATCTTCGCTGTTCCACAACAATCGCTGCAGGATCTGTCGCCGACCCTCGACGAGGTTTCTACCCTCGTAGCCGATGTCGTAACGAACGCTGGCAACCAGACTCAGCAGCTCACGCCACCGGAGAGCTCGGCCCAGTGAATTGCTGTGCAGCCATCCGCCTACCCACGACGGCGATGGCTGTGTGGGTATTGCTTGGAATAGGGTCCGCCCAAGTGGAGGGCCAGCGGCAGCCTTCCATCACGACGCTGGTGGATACCAATGAAGTTCACATTGGTGACCCGATCCGGTTGAGCCTGCGAACCGATCATCTGCAGCCCCAGCAACGACCTCTGTTTCCCACGGATCTGAACGAGCAATTGCCAGATCACATGCGGGCCCGGCGTCTGCAGGAGCCTGCCCAAACCGGTGGGGTGGCGACCTATGATCTGCGTCTGTTTGAGGTTGGGGAGCAAACCATACCGACAATGCAGATTCCGCTTGTGGATGGCGGCGACACACTCACCTTGGAAACGCCGCCTGTGGATATCCAGGTCCTTGCCATACGCGCCGAGGGTGACCAGGACCTGCACTTGATCAAGCCCCCATGGACGATCGCCGGCGGCATTCCAATCTGGTTGGTGGCGATCCTTGGAACAATCGGACTCCTGATTCTGGCATGGATCCTATATCGTGTTCTGCGTAGGCGAGAAGTGGTCGTCCAACCGAGAGTCGCGGCTCCCATCGACTACCGGCGAGAGTTCTTGCGAATCGAAGCAATGGGGCTTTTGGACCGAGGCGCCGTCAAACTCTACTACACGCATCTGTCTGACGTCCTGCGGCGTTTCCTGGAAGATCGATTGAGGGTAGATGCCCTTGAGAGAACGACCCAGGAGATTGAGGCCGATCTCCAACTCTATGGACATCTCGACGAGATACTACAGCAAAGTATTCTTGGATTCCTGCAACAGGCAGATCTCGTGAAGTTTGCCCGAGCAGAACCCGCAATGGCTCAATCGAAGGCGATGCCGGCAACGGGGCTTGAGATCGTTGACGCCGTGACGTCGTCTTTGACTCGTGCTCTCGAGCAGGAGGAATCCGAGAAGGTTGTCGGGCCCTCTGATGAGCACACGGGTGACGCGGAGTCCGTGTGATGGAGGGTTTCTTTGGCGAATTTCGTTTTGCTGAACCCATCTGGCTCCTAGGGTTGGTCGCCATCCCCTTGCTCGTTCTTCGCTACAAGCAACGTCGACCGGGAAGTCTGCAGTTTTCCACCCTCCACCACGTGCGGGATCTTACGCCAAGTCTTTGGGTCCGCATGCGCGTTGTGGTTTTTATCGCGAAACTCATTGGTCTGTCCCTGTTGGTCATGGCCCTGGCTCGACCGCAGAGTGGTGAGACCGTTGTCGATGTTACGGCGGATGGCGTCGACATCATTCTTGTGCTGGACGTGTCGAGCAGTATGCAGGTGAAAGACCTTGGGCCGGACAACCGTCTCGAAGTGGCCAAAGACGTGGTAGCTGAGTTTGTCGAAGGTAGACAGACCGATCGCCTGGGAATGGTCGTTTTCGCTGGTGAAAGCTTCACTCAGTGTCCACTGACTCTCGACTACGATGTGTTGCTCTCCTTTCTCGACCAGATCCGGATCGCCGAAAAAGACTGGGATGGCACGGCTATCGGCATGGCAATCATCAATGCCACCAATCGCCTTCGCGAAGCAGAGGGACGGAGTCAGGTTGTGATTCTGTTGACGGACGGCGTGAACAATGCGGGTGAAATCGACCCGTTGACAGCCGCCGAAGTTGCTGCCGCGATCGGCGTCAGAGTCTATGCGATCGGTGTCGGTGCGCCTGGATCAGGAGGTCGGGGCCGCGGACGAACGGTGGACTTCGATGAGGAAACGCTGCAACAGGTTGCAGGTCTGACGGGTGGACGATACTACCATGCAACTTCGGGTGAGAAACTTGCCGAGATCTACGACGAGATCGGGAAGTTGGAGACCACTGAGATTACGAGCCAGATCCACGTAAACTACACCGAACGCTACCCGCTGTTTCTGTGGCCTTGCCTGGCGTTGATCATGTTGGAGTTCGTTCTCGTGCGCACGCGGCTACGGACGATTCCCTAGGGACGATAGATGCGATTTGCCCATCCCGATACCGCTTGGCTGTTACTTCTCGTCCCTGTGATGGTGCTTGCGCTGGCGTGGTCTGCACGCCGGCGAGATATAGCCTTGTTGCGTGTTGTCGGTGAAGGTGTTCGTGAGCGCCTCACGCGATCTGTGGATCTCTCAGCGCGTCGGTGGCGTCACGTGTTGAGTGTGGCTGGCGTTTTGTTTCTGTCCATCGCCTTGTTGGGGCCGCAATTCGGCCTGCAACTGTCCATGGCCAAGCGTCGTGGTGTGGATGTCATGATCTGTCTTGATCTGTCGCGCAGCATGCTCGCGCAGGACATTCGCCCCAATCGTCTCGATCATGCCCGCTACGCAATCAGTGAGCTTGTCGATGGTCTCGGCTCTGATCGAGTCGGACTCGTCGTCTATGCGGCCCACGCCTTTGTGCAGTGTTCCTTGACCCTTGATGCAGGTGCTCTGCGTTTGCTATTGGGATCCGTCTCTGCAGGAGATTTGCCCTCACAAGGGACGTCGTTGGTAAAGGCACTCCATATTGCCGGCGAGAGTTTCAACGAAGACGATCAGCAGTACAAGGTCGTCGTCGTTTTCAGCGATGGCGAGGATCATGTCGGGGACGCAGCCGCAGCGGCAGCCGAACTTGCCAGCGCCGGCGTACGTATCTTCACAGTCGGCGTCGGCACAGAAGCAGGTGAACTGATTCCCTCCCTCAGTGAAGATGGGAGCGATTACCACAAAGACAGATCCGGGAACTACGTCAAGACGAGGCTGGACGAGGGCATGCTTCGCGATATTGCACGCTCGGGCGAGGGAGCCTATTTCCGCAGTACTCTTGAGGGGAGCGAGATCGTCTCCTTGTTAGATCGCATTGACGAACTGGATGAGAAAGAACTCGGCGAAGAGAGTTTTCGTGCCTACGAAGAGCGCTTTCAATGGCCACTGATTCTGGCCTTGATCTGCCTCCTCGCTGAGACGGCAATTTCGGAACGTCAGGGGCAGCGTCGCGAGTGGAAAGGGCGCTTTGCATGATAAAGAATCTGCGTGCTCTCATCCTGCATACTGTCCTATTGCTGTGTGTCGTTTCCCAGCCGACAGAATCAGCAGCGCAGACGCTCGGGGACCCCGTCGCCACACGAAGTGCTGAGGCACTGGAACAGTATCGTCAGGGTGATTTCGAGGAAGCTCTACGCATCTACCGCGATGCCCTTGTCCAGCGTCCTGGCTCAGCGTCGCTGCATCTGAATGTTGGCGATGCCTTGTACGAACTCGGTGACTATGCCGCGGCAGCTGACGAATTTGAACGTGCCGCTGGCGCGCAGGACGAGAGGTTGGCGGCTCAGGGCTACTACAATCTTGGCAACAGCCATTACCAACAACAGGATTTTTCAGCAGCAGCTGAGGCGTATCGTGAGGCACTTCAGCGCACGCCGCAGGACCGGGACACCAAGGCGAATCTTGAATTGGCCCTACAGATGCTGCAATCTCCTCCACCCCAGCAGCAGCAAGGTGACGGCGAGCAAAACGAGAACGAGCAGGAATCGGGGGAGCAGCAACAACAAGAGCAAAGCGACGCCGGAGATCCAGCCGACCCACAGGAATCCGACGAACAAAGTCAGGATTCGCAGAACGAAGATCAGCAGCCCCAGAATGGGCAACCCGAACAGGAAAGTCCACCCGAACCGAGTCAGCCAGATGATACACAGGAGAGTGAATCAGAGCCTGACCAGCAGGCCCAGGACGAGGTGGAACTCGATGCGGACGAGCGTATGGATGAGCAGGAAGCAGAACAACTGCTAGATGCCCTCGGGGACCGTGAGGAAGAGGGACAGAAGCGGCGATTCCGCGTATCTCGCAGAGGGTCACAGGAGAGAGACTGGTGAAGGGAGCCTGCATGCTAGAGGGGCTGGGTGGCAGTGTCATGCTTGTCATCGTTGGTCTGCTGTCCTTGTCTGCCACTGTTCAAGCAGCCGAGGTAGAGGTCTCTGCTGATGTAGATAGACGCCGTGTGGCCGCCAATGAAGCGGTGAAACTGACTCTGACAATTACCTCCGAACGCCAGCTGGTTCATGTCTCAGCACCGCAAATCAATCTTGGAGCGTTCGACGTCTACGGACCTGCCATCTCCACGCGCATGGAGATTGTCAATCGTCGCACATCATTCAGTCGCGATCTTGTCTACACCCTCTATGCCAAGCGGCCGGGCCGACACAAGATCGGCGCAGCAACTCTGACGATCGAGGGGAATGCGTACCAGACGAAATCGATCGACATCGACGTATCAGCACAGAAGCGACCGGGAAGCAAGCAGAGCCAGAATTCGACAGCCGCGAATGATGAACTGACGGACAACCTGTTCTTGAGGTCGCAGGTTGATCGCGACACGGTCTACGTGAACGAGCAGGTTACTGCCAGTTTTGACCTTTGCTACCGCTACAATTTGCGTGATGTCGGTTTTACAGAAATTCCCACTTTCAGTGGATTCTGGTCACATGAATTGTTCGTCGCTCAACGTCTTGATCCCAAAGTCGAGACGATGGGCGATCGTCAATTCCATGTCGCTCCCCTGAGGCGGATGGCGTTGTTTCCGACTCGTGACGGTGTGCACGAGATCGACGTGATGGCTGTGACGTGTGCGATACCCCAGCGTCGGCAGCGACGTAGTGCATTCGACGCACTATCGCTTTTCGATGACCCACTCTTTGGGCGAACTCAGAGTGTCATGGTACGCAGTCAGCTCGCGCCAATCTTCGCACGCCCTCTGCCTCTGTCAGGACAACCTGACAATTTCAGTGGATTGGTCGGCAGCCTCGCAATCAATGCCAGCGCGGAGCCACGGCAGGTGGCCATGGGGGATCCGGTCACGCTGCGTCTGCAAGTCGTCGGCACGGGAAACATGCAATCACTGAGTGCCCCCGTGATCAATGTGCCTGGATTGAAGGTCTATGATCCCAAAGGGGACATGCAGCAAACGACGAGTGCAAATGGGCGACTCGGTGGGGAGGCCACCTACGAGTACATCATCATTCCTGAACGCGGTGGAGTATTCGAGATTCCTCCGGTTGAGATTTCGTACTTCGATCCAGAACGGCACCAATATGGTGTCGCAGCGACGCGTCCGATCCGACTTGTCAGCGAAGGCGGAGTCGAGGCTGCGGGGTTGGCTCCGGTCCACGATATGACGCGCAGCGAAATCGAAGAACTTGGCAACGATATTCGCCATATCAAGCCGGATGTTGCTGCGCTGCACTCGCCTCGATCGCTCTATCGGCAAAGTTGGTTCTGGGGAATACAGCTGGCATTGCCCATCGGTTATGCGGCACTGCTGTTTGCGAGACGGCATCAGGAACGTCTGCGTTCAGATGTGGCCTACGCCCGACGACGAGGCGCGAGTGGCGCGGCCGAGCGCCGACTCCGAGAGGCGACCGCCGCGATTGGCGAGGGGGAGGCGCTGTTTTTTGCGACATTGCAGACCGCCTTGGTAGGATTCGTCGCTGACCAGGTGAACGAACCCGCTCCCGGCCTGGATCGCGCCAGATGTCAGTTGGTTCTCGCCGCTCGTGGCGTGCCTGACACGACGATTCGACAGTTCGATGGCTTGCTGAAGATCTGTGAGGAGGGCCGTTTCTCCCCCAGTGAGATTGGTGTCACGAGGAGACAGCAGGTGCTAGCGGACAGCGAGACCGTTCTCGACGAACTCAGGGATGCTACCTGATGCGACCCTCAGCTTGGCTGATATGCGTCTTCTGCCTCTTAGGGAGTCCGCTTCTGGCGCAATCCGCCGCCGTCGGACTGTACGCGGAGGGTAATGGCCTGTATCGGGTGGGGGACTATGAGGGGGCGCGACAGCGCTATGAGGCAGCCGTCGCCACGGGGGCGCAGGATCCACGGCTTCTGTACAACCTGGCAAATGCAACGTACAAAACGGGTGATTTGGGGCGCGCGATTGTCTGGTACGAGCGGGCGCTCAGATTGGCCCCCCGCGACGAGGATATCCAGGCGAATCTGAGATTCCTGCGTCGTCTCAAGAAGGATCGAGATCCCGATCCAACCAGTGGCATCGGTGGAGTCCTGGAACGCGCTTTCATGTGGCCCACACTCAATGAACTGGCTTTGGCTTGGATGGTGAGTTTGCTCGCCTGCTTCGCTACTGTGTCCTGGCGTAGGTGGCAAGGGCAGTCAAGTCTGCACAGCTCGGTCCTGGGGTGTGCTGCGGTGGCGCTCTTTGTGGCCCTCGTCGCGTTTACTCGCTTCGAGGCGGATGCAGGTCGGATCGAAGCAGTGGTGACCGAAGTTCAGGGCATTGCAAGAAGTGGCCCGGATGGTCAGGAGACAGAGGTTTTCGTCATCCACGAAGGTACCAAGGTTGTCGTGGAACGCAGCGAAGGTACCTGGCATCTTGTCCGACTGGACAGTGGCCTTGGGGGGTGGCTGCCATCAGAGGTTATTACCAAGATATAGCTTGGCTCTCCCCTCTGTTGATCGGCTATGCTTGTCGCGAATTCGGACCGTCCCTATCTTACAGAATCATCAACCCCTTACGGCAATTTTCCTGCCGGCAGTTTGAGCCAATCCCCGGCAATATCGTGATCCTCGACGCGGCATGTGGCCGCAATCATCCGTTGGTATCCACGAGGTCGCCGACCATGGGGTCGACGTGAAATACTTGCTCACCGGCGGTGCATCCGGTGGCCACATCTATCCAGCCCTTGCCGTTGCAGACGAAATCCGTCGCCGCGACCCGGAAGCGAGATTTCTCTATGTCGGTGTCTCGGATCGTCTAGAAGCACGAGTTGTGCCTGAACGGGGCTATGACATCCGATTCGTTCGTAGTCGGCCTTTCCCACGATCCTCATCGCCCTTTGCTCTGTTTCGATTCGCTCTCACTCTGGGTGTCGGCGTATTGCAGGCGATCTACATCCTGCTGCGCTTTCGACCGCATCTGATTTTTGGTACCGGGGGGTTCGTCAGCGCACCGATTCTGTTTGCCAGTGGCCTACTGAAACGCTTCGGATTGAGTCGGGCGAGCATCTTTGCCTACGAACCCAACGCCCACCCCGGCCTGCTAAACCAGGCTGTTGGCCGTCTGGCTTGCCGAATCGGCGTTGGTTTCGAAGAGGCGGGGCGATGGTTTGATATGAAACGGGTCGCCGTCGTCGGTTTTCCGGTCCGCCGAGAATTGCTCGACCTTGATCGTAGTGCTGGACGGCGCAGATTGGACATCAAAGGCGATCGCTTCGTCGTTTTCGTATTCGGTGGCTCGCAGGGCTCCAGGGTTATCAATCGTGCCATCGTTGAGGCGCTGCCGCTTCTTGCAAGTGAGTCAAAGCGAATTGTCGTCTACCATGCGACGGGCAGGACGCAGACGAGCGAATACGATGCCGTCGGTGACACCCGGGATCGTCTCGCGAAGGCTGGCATCGACGAAGAGAAGGCCGAGTGGTATCGACGCTGCCAATACCTTGAGCAAATCGAGCACGTATACGCCGCCGCCGATCTGGTCGTGTGTCGTGGTGGCATGAGCACGCTGACGGAGGTGGGGGTCAGCAATCTGCCTTCGATCATCATCCCCCTCTCTACAGCAGCCGAAGATCATCAGGCGATCAATGCACGGGAACTGGAACGGCGCTCAGCTGCCACCGTTCTCTACGAGGAGGCTCTGTGGTACGAGGACGGTACCGTTGGGACACGTGTGAGCGGCAGGAGACTGGCGACGGCGATCCTCGAATACGCCGACAATCCGGCGAAGGTCAAAGCAGTGGGGGCCGCCGCTGGCGCTATCCCGCGGCGCGATAGTCTTGAACGGATTGTTGACGAACTTGACGGTCTGACGGCGGGAAAACGCCCGGCGCCCTTGAAGCTGGAATTCCCGTCACCACAGGTGAGTGTGCCGGCAGATCCCAATCGCTTTCTGCGATATGTTCGAAATCGGTTAAGCGAGGTGGAAGAGCGTCTGGAGGCTCTGCCGCCCGAAGAGTTGGCATATCTGCGGTATCAGGCAGACCGACACCTGGCATCCACTGCGTGGTATGAGATCCCTCTGGGGCGGCGCAATGTGGGGGTGAAACTCGTCGGTCTTCTTGGTTATGTCGATCGACTGGATCTGATCATCGAGATCCTTCGCAGCCGTCGCGCTGCCAGCCCGATGAAGAAGGCCTTCGGGGGAGACTTTCAGCATCCCGGGATTCTGCGTCGCAACGCCGTAGAATACGCTCTGACGAAAATCGGCATCATCGGTGGTGGTGACATCGTTCGCCAGGTCCTGCTGGAGTCCTTACGTGATGATCCTTACTTCGAGGTTCGTCGTGCGGCGGCAACAACACTTGGTCAACAAGTGACGCCGGGAGATTCAGAGGCTGAAGAGTCTCTTATCGCCGCGCTCGATGATACAGCCCCCTCTGTCGTGACCGCAGCCTTGAGCGCGCTTGGCCAGATCGGCAGTACCGGCGAGCGTTTGCTGCCTTGTTTGCGTCGTTTCTACGTACACGCGGATTGGCAATTTCGTCAGCAGACGGTGATCGCTCTGGATCGGTTGTTGCAGCGCCATGTAATCGTCGGCGATGAGATCGCCGACGACCTGGATGTGATTCTCGCGACGTCACCTAGTTTCGAGCCTGCTTTTCCGCTCAAACGTAGTCTCGACGATCTCGCGATACGTGTACGGACCCATCGGACTCCCGACGGCTCGCGACGAGCCGGAGCGGGGGGATAAAGGAAGAGACCAACACTTGCTCTACTACCTGGGCAGCTATCTCCAGGAACACATCGCAGCGCTCTCTTTTCTGCGATTGTTGGACTCGATCAGCTTCCGCGCGTTGGGTGGTGCGATCACGGCGATGCTGTTTACGATCAGCTTTGGTGGCCGCATCATACTCGCCCTCTATCGTAGCGGACGTCGAGACAAGAGTCGCTCATATGATCACTTTCCTGTCACAGGCAAGGGGGCGACCAAGACCTATGGCGGTCCCTTGGTGGTTGCTTCCATTGTTTCGTCCGTCTTGCTATGGGGCAAGCTGCACAACCCGTTTACGCTCATCTGTCTGTTTGCCGTGTTCTGGTTCGCCTGTCTCGGATACATCGACGATCACCTGAAGGTGCGACACGGTGCCAGCGATCACGGTCTCTCGGAGACGGCAAAACTCGCGCTGCAACTGCTCTATGGGATTGGTTTTGGCTTGTTTTTCGTGGTG
>Ga0233428_1002134_pt1 | contig 19361 bp, 17 predicted proteins | sample SI_118_April2016_4_FD_179890 | JGI IMG/M metagenome (GOLD analysis project Ga0233428, IMG submission 179890) | Seawater microbial communities from Saanich Inlet, British Columbia, Canada - SI_118_April2016_120_MG | ecosystem: Environmental > Aquatic > Marine > Inlet | place: Canada: British... | reverse complement strand
CGGGGTACCTCCTGCATGCCTGAGGAACGGCCTCAGTAGCCTTACAACCACCTGGATAGCGGCGACCGGCCATTTCGCGCCACGAACCGCACCACCCAAGCCCTCGTAGAGGGTGGCGCGAAACCTCCAAACCCCTGCAACGAAGGGGTTCTCGGAGATGCTCCGGTGGCCCTGGGAACGCGCTAAGGGCGAATCAGGAACGCGCTATTCGGACAGATCGATAGCGATACGGCAGTGGTCGCTAGGCCCCCACTCATCCCGTCCGTTCAACGCCCGAACCGTCACTGAGTCGGCCATCGATTCTGAGGCGAATACGAAGTCCAACTGCCGTCGCCCCGTCGAGGGGTCCTCTCGGCGAGTCCGGTAAGTGGGGACGTCAAGACTGTCCGCTGGCAGCTCGTCGGCGGGTTCTTCTGGGGGTTGGCCGTTCGGCTGCTGCGGCCCGATGAACCTGAGGCCGAGGGCCTCCATGCGGTCGAACACCGTCTGGTACCGGCGTCCCCAGTAGCGGCTGCCTTGTTCGCCGTATCCGTGGAGGATGTTCCAGTCGCCGGAGACGATGATTCGGTGGCCTTCTTGTCGGCCGATGAGTGCAGCTATGTCGGAGATGATCCGATGGGCCGAGGCGTCGGCGTAGATCCAGCCGGTGTCCTCGACTGCAGCAGGCCTCTCCCATGCCGCATAGGCCGAAACGACGGTGACCGGTTCGCTCAGTGTCTCGCCGGTCACCGTGGCCACGGCCAGTGACCCCGGGCGGCTCACCGCCAGGTCGCTCTCCGAGGCGGCGTCGAGCGCTTCCAGAGTTGGCTCAGCTACGACTTCGACGCGCGACGAGCACCGGACCACCGCTGTAGAGAACTTCCGGTCCTGCCAGCCCGCGAGCCGCCACTCACCCCCGGCGACGACGTCGAGCCCCAGCCCGGCCGGTGGAGCCGTCGCTTCCTGAAGCAGAGCGACATCGATCCGTTCCTCCGTTGCGAGAAGATGCCACGGCTCTTCCTGGCGGGCGATGTTCCATGAGATCAGACGCATCTGCGTGTCAGTCCCAGACCGTTGGGGATCGGCGTTGCGCCGCTTCGGCACTCAGGTCGATGGCCTCGACGAGGTGGCCTTGTTCGAAGTGGAGTTCGTGGACGAGTTCGTAGATGGACCAGTCGACCTCGTAGGAGAAGGGGCCGAGGATCTCGCCACCGCCAAGGACCAGTTGGCCCGTGTAGGGCATCGGAATTTCCAGCTTGGTATAGGCGAGTTCTCCCCACTCGTTGGCCGCAGCTGGGAGGTGGCCGCCTATCGAGGGTGCCGGGGAGTCCGGGTCGATCCAGCAATCCAGGTCGCGCAGCAGCAGATCGCCGTACTTGACGACATAGGTGGCGATGTAGCCGCTCCAACAAGCTGTGTGCGGTGGCCGTAGCTCCAAATCGAGTTGTTCGGGGTCGAACAGGCCGTCGCTGTCAGCCAAGACGAGTTCGTACTTGCGGCGTTTGTAGAGGACCCGGTCAGGTTCCTGAATCGTCATGGTCCAACCGTCAGCCCGGCTAGAACAAGCGCGTGATCGGTACCTGCCTCGATGGCTTCGTCGTACACGTACTCGACCGACCCCACTGTGAAGTGCGAAGTCACCCAGATCGCGTCGTAGCGATACCTTCGTTGGCCTGCACTATCGGTGCAGTACGAGGTCATCAGTGGGCCATTGGGGCGATCGGCTCTGATCAGGTCCAGGTCCTCGGGTCGGTTGGCGAGGTAGAGGCGCAGTACGTCTCTGAGCCCGTGGACCGGTTCGGGACCGACCAACAGGTCGTCACCGGGAAGACCTTTCAACTTGTCGTCGCCCGAGTGCCAGTGGGTTCGAATGCCGCCCCGGTCGGGCGGGTCGACCTTCGGGGTGTTGAAGTCCCCTCCGAGGACCACCGGGCCCTGCACCGACGCCAACCATCGAGCCAGTTGCACTGCCTGGGCTGGTTTCTTCAACTTGTGCTGCACCCCGGTCGGGGCGTGGTACGTCACCACCGTCGTATCCACACCGTCGAGTTGCACCGTGGCCGCCATCACCTTCTCCGGCAAAGGCACATCCGGAAAGACCTCCGGGTTGCGTGCAGGCTCGCCCCGGCCGGCTAGCGCCACTGATCGAGGGCGACCTCGGCCACCTTTCTTGCCAGATCGGCCTCGTTCACTCAGCATCTCCGGCGCGACATCTCTTATGTGCAGCGACCAGTCAAGCCCTGCGGCTTCGATGAACTTCTCCATCCCCCGCGGTGACGCCTCCTGCAGCAGCACCAGATCGGCCCCGCCTCGGTCACGGAGAAGCGACCCGAGGGAAGCGGCAGCACGACCAGATCGGCCCATCAGGTTCCAAGACGCCACACGCATGCCGTCACCCTAGGAAACCGCTAGCTGGGCTGCCTGAACTAGGAGGGCGTACCCGGGTCGAGAAGCCTCTTCCTCGCCGCCTGGAACTCGTCGTAGCCAAGGGCGTCGTCATAGAGAAGCTCATTGAGTCGCTCCAATTCGCGGGCAACTTCCTCATTCGGGGCCAGCCAGCCCTCTTCAAGGATGTCGGCGTCGCAATCCCGGCAGAACCAGAACGGGTCGTTGTCTGACGGTATGCAGCCAAGGAGCCGAATCTCATCGCGGTCTAGTTGCTCGAAGAAATCGCCGCCTGTCATCGGCATTCCCATGACGTAGATGCCGAACCGGCTACCGCCGCATGCCGGACACTTGTCGGGCGGCTGGGCTTCGACCTCTTCTTCCCACTCGTCTTCTAAGGCCTGTTCGTCAGTCGACATCCACAACCTCCTTGTTGATCGTCTCCACGAAGCCGTTGACCGCCTCGTCATCGTCGGGGTCGAATGGTTGGGCGACCACCAGGACCATCTCGACCTGCCAGGTGTGCTCACACCCACCGCAGGCAAAGAACGGGTTCCGGGCAATAACCCGACCTGAGTCGTCCCTGTCGTAATCGAAGGTGAACGACGGCCCAGTGTCAAATGAACCGCACTGCGGGCATTTCTTATCCATTACTGCCTCCTCATCGTTCCTGGCGTTGCCACCGATGCCGCACAGCGGCCGGTTGGCGGACCGTCACAGGGCCAGGCCCCTCAGATCCTCTGGATGATTCACCCCCATTATCCCACGAGGGTGTGACAGCGATACATGAGCCTTCCTACTTCACAGGCTTTTGCCAGTTAGTCCCAGGAACGAGACCTTTCGTGAAATCGCAGCGCATCTGGCCCTGGAAGCGGGCCTCCTTGCGCCGCAGCTCGAAGGTCTTTGCCGTCCAGATCCCGATAGCAGGGGTCTTTCTTGATTCTGGGATGAAGAGTGACGACGTAGTCCTTATCTATGACGAACAGCCCACGGTCGAAGAGGTTGTGGACGTCGGCTCGTAGCAGCATCCCGTTGCGTACCGAGTGTCGCCCCTTCTTCCTAACTGCCCGGATGTGGGCCGCCTCGAGAGCAGCCAGTTCCGTGCAGCCGGTGACGAAACATCGCCCGCCGTAGGTTCTGATGAGGTCATCTCGAAACCCTTGTTGCCCTTGCCTCGTCCGGACCATTCTCTTGATGATCTGGACCTCTCGGTCGTCCGCCCTCGCTCTGGCTGGCCGTTTGCGGTCTAGCCACTGGTCGAGAAGTCTCGCCGTCGCTTCATTTGCAGGAGTCGCTCCAACCTGGACCCGTTGCTGGAATTCCTCATAGGCGATGGGGTTCTTCATCAGACGCTCCGTCAAGCGCCGATCCCACTGGATATGCAGGGCATGCTTTTCGAAGTCGGCCTCCCAGAACGGCTCACCTGAGCATCGGCCAACAGCAAGGATGATCCCGTCGGGCTTGGCGAAGTACGCCCAGACGAAGTCGCGGTCCTCAATCTGTAGATAGCAACTGGCCAATCCCCACTTAGAGGTTGCGTCGTAATCGATCGAAGCCTTGAGGCCTTCTGGACTCGTGTCGAAGACGTTCCCCTCATCGTCTACTAGGACGTACTCACTCGTCCGATTCAGCGGGTAGAGGAAGTGGCGTGGATCGTTAGGAGAGGCGGCCATGTCAGTGAGCTCCTTCGACCACGTAGCCGCGGCTTCTCAACTCTTCGCCAGTTTGGGCTTCCAGCCACTTGGAGTCCTGTTTGAAACGCACCTGAGGGATGTCCTTCATGAGGTCGTAGTTGAGGTCACGGCCGTGCTCACGGGCGGCTTTGTTGTCTCTTATACCGTTCTTGTGCTCGTCGAACCGCTCTTCTGGGGTCTTGCTGGTCTCGCCAACGTAAACCCATTTACCAAGCGAGGGGTCAGGTGCCGAGTCGTCAACGAGGTTGACGATGTAGATCGTGTAAACCACGTTAGTTCTCGCATCGGCGACCACGTACCCCAACCCAAGGAGGTGGTCGCGGACCTGGGCTCTGACTTCGGAGGCGACTCCGGCTGCGGAGGCATCGTCTGTCTTCCGGTAGCTCTCCAACGCCCCGAACTCTTCTGGCAGTGTTTCGAGGAGATCCATCCTCGGCTCGATGCCATAGGTCTGAGCGAACTTTGAATGGTCCAGGGACCCGTCAGTGAGTTTCTCCATCCACCGGACCGGATCGTCCGAGGTGGTTCCGAGAAGAAGTTGCGGGCGATCGGGATCGTGGTAGCGAGCAAAACCGGGACGAGCGACTTGGCCGAGCCAGATCCGGTAAGGAGGCATCAGAGTCGGGACGCCCGTGGCCGGTCCAAAGGGCTAGTCATCATGCGCCGGCCACCAGAGAAGGTGATATCAGACCGGCTGAAAGTTGTTGTTCTTGAGGAAGTTCTCGAGGCGTGGTTCAGCATTGACGACGATCAGGTGGGATCCCTGCTCCGTGTTCATCACTCGGGTGAGACCTGTGTACACCGCATTCCAGTAGTGCCGCTCGAACGTGCTCTTCATCTCATCCGGGTCGACATAGCCAAGCTCGGGGATGCCAAGGATTACGCAGGGAGACTCCCAGCCTTGAAACGACTGGATGGTCGACCCCTTGGTTTCGCCGCTTCCCGGCCAGAAAGCCTTCTTGTTGCGCTTTCGCATTTCATGGCCTTGGGCGAACACAGACGATGTGTGGTCCTGCCAGCCAGGGGAGAGCTCGATCAGGTTGGCGAGGGCCTCCAGTCCGGTCTTGTGGTGCCAGAAGACGAATGCGATGTCACCCGGGTGGATGTCGAGGTCCTGAGGGAGCCGGTTGACCAGTTCGGCGACCGCTGCCGCCAAGCCTTCTGAACCGTTGACGTTCCGGTACAAGAGCTTGCAGGTGATCAGTTCGGCCTGCGGGTCGGCGGTAGGCAACTCGATGTCAGGCTCATCATGCAGGAACTCCTTGCAGTAGGAGATCAGCATCGGGATGACGGAGCTGGGAAGCCGATAGCTGTATTCGAGTTTCACTGGTTCCCCTCTGAATCCCGGCATTCGTTCGTCGGTCCATGAGGGGGAGTCGAGGTAGAGGGATTGCGTCGGGTCGTAGGCGACCATGAGGTCGCTGTCGTCGGACCGGAGAATCCGTTCGATGAGGATGAACCAGTCGGCGTCGATGTTCTGCGCTTCGTCAATGAGCACACGGTCGTAGGTGGTGATACCGGTGAGTCGCTCCTCAGGCCAGTTTCTTGTCTCCAGCGCTTCGTCGATCAGGCCCTTGATCTCTTCGGCTGGATAGTGGTCGCCCTGCTGCGAAGCGATGAGTAAGCGGAGCTTCTTCTCGTTTCCGGTATCTCGACAGACCTGCTCGCACCATTCGTGGAGGTACAGGAAATGGACGTTGTCGCGGATTGCTCGGCTCACCTGCCGTGGGTCAGTGCCGGCGGGTCGGTATCTGACAGCGAGGTCTCGGAGGCTGTGCCGCTGAGTGATGTTATTGACGACAATCAGGGCCTTGAGGCCCTGGAGGGCGGCATCTGCGGCGGACGCTGCCAGCAGCACGCTCTTGCCGCTCCCGGCCGGGCCGCGCACCCGGCGCCGCCGGATCGGGTTACGTATGAGGCTGTTCTTGTGTTCGTCGAGTGCGATGGGCTTTCTCTGCTGCACCGAGGCTTCCTGTTCGGTGAGGAGGGCCTCCATCCGCTGGCATGTCCGTGCCTCCAATGGCGCCTGCAGCTCAGGTGTGAACGCCAGCGGAAAGATGTCTTCGACCCTGCCGTCACGCAGAGCCTCCATACCGACGAGTCGAAACGTCTGCTTGTGCCTCTTGTCATCGGTCAGGACCATCCGACGAAGGTCCCCCAGAAGTGAGTGGTCTTCCGGGAAGTTGGTCATCACGACGGCTGCGGTCACGAACCGGCGAGCTGGCTCGTCGCCGAAGAAGACGCTTTGAGCCATCTCCCGGTAGCCGATTGCCTGACCGACCGGGTTCCTGGTCACATACCACTTCTCGCCCTTGCCTGATCGCGCGAGGACGGCCCCCTTCTGGCTGGCGTACTTGAACTCGCGGGCCGATGGATCCCAGTCCTTGACCTCGAAGACGCCGACGCCGACGTCAGGGTTGTACGCCACGACATCAGGCCGCATATTCCACAGCTGAGCTTGAACGGCAATGGTCCAGCCATCAGGAAGCTTGTCGTCGAGCAACTCGGCGAGCGCTAGTTCCCCAGGCTCCAGTGGGGTGCGAAGCGCGCGCCACTCGCTCCGATCGGGAATCGTGCGTGGCAGCGGCATTGGTTCCTCTAAACCTCGAACAACTCGACGGTATACGTGCTGTCTGGTTTGAACAGTCGGGCGGCATCGTCGGCGGACAGTTTGATGTCGCGTTCGGTGACGCCTCGGTGGTGGAACTGGCCCTTGGTGCCCTTTACGAGTTCGATGACGAGGTCTCCGGGGACTTCGATCTTCTCGAACTCGGCGACCTTCTGGGTGTCGCCGAGGCGCTCTCTCATTGCTTTGAACCAGGCGGCCAGCTCGAAGATCCCCATGTCGACGAGGAGATAGTCGGGGAAGCCGACTTGGACTCGGGCTTCGCAGAACGTCACCGGATCAGGTCCCCACTAGTAGTACTGGCGGATGTATCCGTAGGACCGGTTGAACAGGTCGGCGTCCTGGTGGAGCCGGTACTTGAACAGCGTTGAGCGCAAAGCCTTCTTGACTTCGCGTTCACCGGCGTGGGTGTTCTGCCAGCCTTCGAATCGGACAACACGGACGATCTCGTCGATGTCAGCCACAATGCGCTCCACGATCACTCCGGTGTCGTCGTTGCGTGCTTGGTCAAACAGTTCCGTCAGGGCAGCTTTGCCCTGTTCTTCGCTGTCCATCGGTGGAGTGGACTGTTCTGCGGCGACGACATCTCGTGCCAGGTCGAGTAGTTCCCGCAGGAAGTCGACACTGAGCAGTACACCCTGCTCGTGTCTTTCTTTGAGTGCTTCGAGACGCTCGCCGAGTTCTTTGAAGCGGGGGTCGCCGAGTCGGTTTCTGAGCCGGCGGGCAATCGTGATCTCGATCTCTTTGGCCTTCTTTTTGGGATCCGGGGAGCCGAGAACGGCTTCGAGGAGATCGGCGTCGAGCACCAGCGTTTCGAGATCGTCGCTGATCTCGTCAACATGGATGTTCTCGTGGATCAACGAAATAGTTTTGGGGCCGAGGGCATGCCAGATCAGTCGGCCGTTACCCGTCGACGGCTTCACCGACTCGTAGACCTGCGACAACCACCGGTAGTCGGTTTCGTAGGCCCCGAGTGCCGGGTCAGGAGAGATCGCCTCCCAGAGCCGTGACAGGAAACTGAAATCGGTGCCGAATCGGTCCCGTGTCTCATTGTTGGGGAGCCGTTCCTGGGCGGCGATGAGGCCTTCGTACCCGCTGACCGTCCGGTCTAGGCCGTCGAAGTAGGCGAGACACGTCGCCATCGCTTCGGGCAGTTGGTCGATGAGTCCAGCGATATTGGACACCACCTTGGTGATGCCTTCTTCGTCCAGTTGGATGGCTTGGGCGACATCGTCGAACACGCCGATGTAGTCGACGATTAGACCGTGGGTCTTTTCTTCGCCGTACGGGCGGTTCGTGCGACAGATCGCCTGGAGCAGCGTGTGGTCCCTCATCGGCTTGTCGAGGTACATCGTCTGGAGGATCGGAGCGTCAAAACCGGTGAGCAACTTGGCGGTCACGATCAGGATCTTCAGCGGGTCGCCCGGGTCGCGGAACCGCTCCAGGAGGGCCTCTTCCTCGTCGCGGCTTCGTTTCCACTGGTTGTAGTCGGTTTCGCCGCTGTTGACCGTCATCACGATCTCAGACACACCAGCAGGGAGGTGCTTGTCGAGTTCTTCCTTGTACCGGACGCAACTCTCCCGGTCGTAGGCGACAACCTGGGCACCGAACCCGTTCGGGTCGACCTTGTCCAGATAGTGGGCGGCAATGTCGGCACAGATCCGAGCCACCCGCTCCGGGGCCTTGGCCAGCACCGCCATCTTCGCTGCCGCCTTGGACAACCGGTCTCGATCAGCAGCGGTCAGGTGACCGGTAAGTTCCTCAAAGCCGGCGTCAATGGCTTCCCGGTCGATGTGGAGATCCAACAGGCGAGGCTCGAAATGCAACTCCTTGGTGGCGCCGTCGCGGATCGACTCCTCGAACCCGTACCGCGACATGTAGCCGTTGGCGTCCTCTTCGGACCCGAACGCGTAGAACGTGTTGCGATCCGACCGGTTGATCGGCGTGCCCGTCAATCCGAACATGAACGCATTCGGCAGGGCGTCACGCATCTTGCGACCCAGGTCGCCTTCCTGGGTTCGGTGCGCCTCGTCGACCAGCAGAATGATGTTGTCCCGGTCGTTGAGGACCCCTTCGGCCTCACCGAACTTGAAGATCGTCGTGATGATGATCTTGCGGACATCCTGACCTAGCAGCCGCTCCAGGTCCGCTCGACTGTCGGCCTTGACGAGGTTCGGCGCATCGGCTGCGTAGAACGTCGAAGCGATCTGGGTGTCCAGGTCGATGCGGTCCACAACGATCACCACCGTCGGGTTCCCCAACTCCGGATGCAACCGCAGCTTGCGGGCCGCGAACAGCATCAGCAGCGACTTGCCGGATCCCTGGAAGTGCCAGATCAGGCCCTTGCGGGACCGGCCGGCCAGGACCCGTTCGACGATCCGGTTCGCCCCCTCATACTGCTGGTAGCGGGCAACGACCTTGATGCGGCGCCGCTTCGAATCATTCGCGAACGTCGTGAAGTTGGCCAACAGATCCAACACCGTTCCCGGCGTCAACATCGACGACGCCGCAGCGCCCACACGTTCCAGAGGCGTCAGGTTCTCGTCGCCGTCAACGCGCCACGGACCCCAAAGCTCGATCGGCATTCGGATCGATCCGTAACGGAACTCCTTGCCCTCAGTTGCCACCGAGAACACATTCGGCACAAACAACTCCGGCACATCGTTCTCGTAGCCGTGGACCTGAATAGCGCCATCCACCCACGACACACAGGCCCTTGTCGGCGTTTTCGCCTCAATCACCACCAACGGCATGCCGTTGACCAGCAACACCAGATCAGGAATCCGAGTTTCCTCACCGACCTGGAACCGGAACTGTGTCGTGACCAAGAAGTCGTTGTTGGTCAGGTCATCGAAATCGACCAGTCGGACCGTGACATGCTCGCCGCCCGGACCGAACGGCATCGAACGCTCACCGTTCAACCACGTGGCGAACTCCTCGTTTGCCTTCACCAGACCATCGGTTCGGACCCCGAGCACGATCGCCCGCAAACGATGCAACACGTCCTCTGCGCGATCCGGCTGTGCCGCGATCTCCGGGTTCAACAGGATCAGAGCAGCCTTCAGTCGGTCTAGGACAAAGAGATCCGCCTCTGTCCGGCCCAGATCGTCAGAATCGACATAGGCCCAGATAGGTGAAAGCAGATCTCGGACGAAGCGCTCGACTGTGTTCTCTTCGTTGAAGCTCAATCTCAACTCAACTCTCTTGCCGGGTCCGACGACATGAAGAACTTGTTTTGAAGGTTTCCAAGCTGACTCGATAGTTGCCCGGCCTGGAGGTTCATACTTTCTAAAGCGCTCAGCAGATCAGCTAGACGGCTCTGGTCTGCAATAGCGATCAGTGGAACTTCGAGATCCTGGAGTATCCCGGTGTTCAGATTTGCCTGCGTGCCCGTTTGGGCAGTCGCCTTGAACCATGGGGTCAGGTACTCAAATAGTCGATAGAGGTAAGTATCAGTAACCGAATCGTCGAAGTCGTCGAACACGAGGTAACCGTCATGGATGCATCCCTGGATTGCCGAGAATACGGGGACGCCAACAGTCGCACAGTTGGTTAGCAAGAGCGACCCAGGGGTGACTATCCGTGATTTCTCGGCACCGGCAGCCGTCAAGAACTCAGTGGTGCTAGTCAGATGCGCGCCGACCTTGAATAATGCAAGATCAGAAATCTTGATCCAGTGGTAGGGCGTTGGGTCGGCAGAGAAGTACAGCGGATTGCCCTTCGGTCGCGGCGACGCTCCTCTCTTTACGCTGCAGACATCGCCAAGTCGCACAATCGGTATTTCCCCTCTGCAGCTCCCCCATCTTGTTGCCCTGCTCTTTTCCCCACCAGTCAAAGTTGCGTGAAAGACCGCCCTCTTGAGGAGGGTTAGCCGATGTTGGACCCTTTTGTATCGATCGCGGAGTTCCGCTGCGGCAGAGAGTGTGGCGGTGAGACTCTTCTGGTAACCCACAGGTGGCAGATTGAACTCGTACTGCGCCAAGGTCTTCCAGTTGATGGTCGGTGAGAGCGAGCCAACTGAGATCTTGAGCGCTGCTTCCATGAAGTAGTCGCTTTGCATGAAGTAGGGCAGGAACTCGGGAAGGACTGCTTCTGGCTTCGCTCGAAGCACAAGAGCATGTGCCGAACAGATTCCATGAAAGTCGGCCACTGCCAGTTTTCGTTGGTAGACACGGCGCTTACCGAAGATTATGTCGCCGGGGCCAAAGCGCAACTTGGTTGAGGAGACGTCTTCTGTTGACCCCCAACGCCGTATGGTCAAGGAATCGGCGTCCAGGTGCTCGAGCCCCACATAGCGGTCCACGCCAGCAGTCGCGGGGTCATCCACGCGGTCGTTAACAGGCTCGGCAATATCTCCGAAGGCGACGGTGGTCCATCCGGTCCGGGTCTTGTCAGCCATCGGCTGCTGCCTGGCTTGCGATGCTCTCGAGAGACTCGACCAGTTTGTCCATGTCGACCCAGAAGGTGTCGCTGTTGGTTTGGAGCTCGTCCCAGACCTCGCGAAGCGGTCGGTCGTCGGTGTCCTTGGTGGCTGTCTTTTTGATGTAGAGCGGGATCGACAGGCTGGCGTCGTTCTCAAAGATCTGCTCGGTGGTGGCCACGGCGCAGAATCCGTCTTCGTCGGCAAACTCCTGGTAGGCGGCGACGATGCGCTGTTGGTGTTCGGGCTTGAGGAAGCTTTGTGCGCGTTCTCTGGTGATTTCGCCGACGGCGTTGATCAACAGGATCTTGTTCTGGCGGTCTTTGGGCTTCGTGGTGCGGCAGATGACGACGCAGGCTTCCATGGGCGAGTTGTAGAACAGGTTCGGGCCGAGGCCGAGCACACATTCGATGAGGTCGGCCTCGACGAGTGCCCGGCGCATCGCCTGTTCTTCGTTGCGGAACAGGACGCCGTGCGGGAACAGGATGGCGCACCGCCCGGTTTTCGGGTCAAGGCTCGAGAGGATGTGTTGGAAGAACGCGTAGTCGGCTCGGCCCTGTGATGGTGTGCCGAGGGTGTTTCGCCCGTAGGGGTCGTTGGCCCATGCGTCCTGGTTCCAGGAGCTGATCGAGTAGGGCGGGTTGGCGAGGACCACGTCGAAGGTGGCGAGTTGGTCGCCCGAGATGAACGCCGGGTCTGACAGGGTGCTCTTTCCGGCGGCGATGTGGAAGTCCTCGACACCGTGGAGGACGAGGTTCATGCGGGCGATGGCGGCGGTGATGTGGACGAGTTCCTGCCCGTAGAGGCCAAGGGTCCGTGGGTCCCCGCCCTGACGTTTGACCTCTGCGAGGGCTGAGATGAGCATTCCACCGGTGCCGACGGTCGGGTCGTAGATCGTCTCACCGGCGGCCGGTTCGAGCATCTGAACCATGAGGTGGACGAGGGTCCGGTTTGTGTAGAACTCCTGGGCGGTGTGTCCGCTGTCGTCGGCGAACTCTTTGATAAGGAACTCGTATCCGTTTCCGAGCTGGTCTTCGGGGACAGATTCGAGGTCGAGTGTCCGTGTTGAGAAGTGTTCGATGAGGTTCTTGAGGACCTCATCGGGAAGCTGCGCTTTGTCGGTCCATGCGGCGTTACCGAAGATCCCGTTCAACCGTTCCGGGTTTGTGGTCTCGATCGCCCGAAATGCGTCAAGGAGGCCGCGGCCGACATCGCGTGCCGCGCTTCGCACGTCAGTCCAGTGGGCACCTTCGGGGATGACGAACCGGTCATCGGCGGTCGCTCGGGCGTAGGCATCGTCGTCGGTGTCAGCGAGAGCACTGTTGTAATCGCCGTCCCAGACGTCGGAGAGGCGTTTGAAGAAAAGCAGTGGGAAGACGTACTGCTTGTAGTCGCTGGCGTCGATCAGGCCTCGCAACAGTGTCACTCCACCCAAGAGATAGGCCTCGAGTTCGCTCTGGGAGATCGGCTCGCTCACTGGATCAACCCTGTCTCGGCGAGCACTGCTCTCAATTGGCTTTCAGCGGCCCTGGTGTCCTGGAGCGCCTGTCGGAAATCGGCGAGAGCATCTTCCAATGGTGGGACGTCTTCGATCGGCTGTTGAACGAACCTGGGGATGTTGAGCTTCCAGTCTTCGGCTTCAATTTCGGACAGTTCGACGACGCTCACCTTGTGCTCGACGCTCGTGAACTCACTGACCCAGGTGGCGACCTGTTCGACGTGTTCAGGGTCGAAGAAGTTCTGAGCACGACCTTCGCGGAAGACGTCGCTAGCGTCGATCACAAGCACCTTGTTGCACCGGTCGACTGGCTTGGTCGCCCTAAGAACCAGAATCGCGGGAGACAGGCTGGTGCCATAGAAGAGGTTGTCGGCGAGGCCGATGACTGCTTCGATCAAGTCAGCCTCGAGAAGTTGCCGGCGGATCTTGCCTTCGGAGCCTTTGCGGAACAGCGCCCCCTGTGGAAGGACGACAGCGAGTCGACCGTTCTTTTCGGCCATCGACGCGACCATGTGCTGCAGCCAGGCGTAGTCCCCATACCTTGCCGGGGGGAGGCCAGTCGAGTTCCGTCCCCACGGGTCGCTTTCCCATTCCTCATGGCCCCATTCCTGGAGCGAGAACGGCGGATTGGCGATCACACAGTCGAAAGTGGCCAGACCGCCGGACGTCGGGTCGGTAAACGCCGGTGACCTCAGGGTGTCTTCACGGACGATTTCGAAGTCCTCGACGCCGTGGAGGACAAGGTTCATGCGGGCGATCGATGACGTGTTGAGGTTCTTTTCCTGACCGAAGATCTTCCCGTAGAAGGTTCGTGGGTCGCCGCCGTTACTTTCGACGTGTTCGATCGCGCCGAGCAGCATGCCGCCGGTCCCGCACGCCGGGTCGTAGATCGTCTCGCCTTCCTGTGGGTCGAGAATCTGGGTCATCAGTTTGATGACGGAGCGCGGCGTGTAGAACTCGCCGGCTTTCTTGCGGCGGGTCACGTCGGCGAACTGGCCGACCAGATACTCGTAAGCGTCGCCGAGAATGTCTGACGACACTGCTGTGTTCCCCAGCGGCACGCTGGAGAGTTCCTCGATCAGGTTCTTGAGCAACTCGTCGCCGAGAATCTCCCTGTTGCCCCAGTCGGCCGCTCCGAACACCCGGAACAACCGGTCCGGGTTCGACCGTTCGATCTCGCGCATGGACCTGGCGAGCGCTTCACCGACGTTGCTGGGCGTCGCCCGGACGTCGCTCCAGTGGCACCCGTCCGGTACGGCAAACCGATGGATTTCGGGGAACTTGGACGAATCGGCGTCACCGTAGGTTTCGGTCGCTTCAATGGTTTCTTCATCCCACACGTCGCAGATCCGCTTGAAGAAAACCAACGGGAGAATGTACGCCTTCCAGTCGGTCCGATCGACAGCGCTACCACGGAGTACTTCTGCACACGCCCAGAGACGCTGCTTCAGGTCTCTCAACTCGGTCTTGGATATATCGGCCATGTCAGTGAGCGCCTTCGACCACGTAGCCGCGGCTTCTCATCTTTTCGCCGGTGTCAGCTTCTAGCCACTTGGAGTCCTGTTTGAAACGCACCTGCGGGATGCGCTTCATTAGGTCGTAGTTGAGGTCACGTCCGTGCTCACGGGCGTCTTTGTTGGCTCTTATACCGTTCTTGTGCTCGTCGAACCGTTCTTCTGGGGTCTTGCTGGTCTCGCCAACGTAGACCCACTTTCCGGGCGAGGGGCCAGATGCCGAGTCGTCGACGAGGTTGACGATGTAGATCGTGTAAACCTCGTCAGTTCTCGCATCGGCGACCACGTACCCCTGGTCGAGGAGGTGGTCGCGGACCTGGGCTCTGACTTTGGAGGCGTCGTCTTTCTTCCGGTAGCTCTCCAACGCCCCGATCTCTGTGGGCAGCGTTTCGAGGAGATCCATCCTCGGCTCGATGCCATAGGTCTGAGCGAACTTTGAATGGTCGAGGGACCTGTCGGCGAGTTTCTCCATCCGCTGCAACGGGTCGTCCCTGGCACTTCCGAGAAGAAGTTGCGGGCGATCCGGATCGTGGTAGCGAGCAAAACTGGGGTCTTCCACCTCGCCTAGCCAAATCCGGTAGGGCGGCATCGCCGTCGTGCCCATCAGTTCAGATTTCAAGGAGTTCTCCTAGCGCCTGATCCAGACTGACACCGGTATTAGCGGCACTTAGTTGGACCCGAGCGAGGGTGATTGCAGCGGTTTCCCCGTTGATGATCGGTTGCAGAGCTCGACCCTTGTTGATGCCGAGCCCGTACTGACTGGAATGACCAAACGCGATCGGTCCGTAGCACTGGTTTGGCCACTGGTCGATCATCTTTCGGACCCCGGCACCGGTTGTTGGGAGCCGCACCCATTCGCCGTTCGAGAGCTTGGTGGTGACTCGCAACACAGCGCACGACGGTCCGCCGGTGTAACGGTGTTTGGGTCCAAAGGGCCAGCCGCATTCCTTACAGAGCTGATCGGCGGCTTCGGTTGGATTGCCTGTGTCTTGGGGGTGGTCTGCCAGGTCTCGTGCTTGGTCAAGAGCGAGTTGGGCCTGATCGATGGACTTTTGATGGCGTTCCTGGGCTGCCTTCTTTCTGGTTTGCACACGACTGCCGATCCCGTAGGTCGGCCAGTGGGCAGGTGCGTCGACTGTCCGATTCGCCGGGTTGGCGAACCCTTCGATCCTCCATCCCCTCTTGAGGATTGAATCGATTTCGGCCCGGAACGCCTCTTCGGCGACTCTGCTGGTCCGTCCGGACCGCTTAGCGCAGTATCGGTAGCCGCATCGAGTACAGACGGCGATACGCATCGTCCCCGGGCCCATCGGGTGGCCTTGTACAACCTCATGCCGGTACTCGCATCCGGCGCAGTTCTCACAGGGTGCCCCGCGGTACGGACCAGACGGTGAACCCACGGAGGACTCGTCAACCGCTCGTCGGGTGGCTCTGGCTCGGTACTGGTTGAAGGCGTTCTGGTGGTGTTCTTCGATTCTTGATTCCAGGACCCCTGCTTGATCGAGGAGTTGCCGGCGCCAGTCGACCAGATGGCCGTCGCAGACCCGTTTGCCGGGAGGGAGCAACTCACGGCACTCATTGATCTCACAACACCGTCGGGATCGCCAGTCGGTCACGGCCTGACGTAGGTCGTCGTCAAGGCCATCGAGGTCTGACTCCACGGAAAGGGTGGCCACATGCTCGACCGGCACGCTTCGTTGTCCCTCGACTGCTCCGATCGTGCCCACCGGGTCTGGGAATCCGGGGTACCTGTCAGTTGCTCTACTGGCGACGACGGTTGCGCCAAGACCCGCTGTTCTGGTCAGGACACCATCTACGTACTTGAGTGGCCAGCGTTGCGTGAAGGTGACGACTACGTCCTCGTTGCCGTCGGCTGGCAGCAATCGACCGAGTTGGCCGACTGGACCACGGAGCACTTCGACTGTGGATCGTTCGGTCGAGGGGGCTGACATAACGAACACCCACGGAGGCGACCAGCCAACGACGCTGACCCTCGCTTGGCTGGCACTTGCTGCAGCTTTCTGACATGGACGATTGGTCGAAGAACGGTTGGCCATGCGGGATTGCTGACTAGTGGTGACGCTCATGCTTGGCCGGGAGCTTCTGCCGAGGCGATGAGCGAGTCGAGGAGCTTGGCTTCCACGTTGGGAAGGTCCGCTACGAACTTGGAGAGATCCTCATGTGCGGTTCGGAGGTCGGAGTGGAGGTCCAACTGTTTTATGAACCAGTCGGATGCTGCTTCGTCTGCGGGGGTCGGTATGGCGATCCTCTGCAGGTCTCGCATGCGGATCTTCGACACAACCTCACCGATGCTGAACTTCTTGATCTGATCCGAGAGATGGTTGGTTCGCGCCCACACAGCGACGAACGTCGGTGTGAGCCCGACTGGGTCGGGACTCTGGCCGTTGAGGCGGATGGCGTAGAGGCCCACACCCAGGGCACTGCCGGCTTCTTTCTTTGTGACGGTCCAGACCGAGGTCTTGTCTGAGGTGTCGAAGATGACGTCGTCGACCTGGAGCAGTGCTTCCTGGTCGATCTGCGCCGACTTGGTCACCAGGGTGGTTATCGACGGTTTGTTGCCTGCGCTTGCTTCGCGAACCCAAGAGGCGGTGATCATCCCGGGTAGGTCGTCGGTTAGCGAAGGGTCTTTTGTGGCCCGGCCGGTGCCGCTGCCGGCGATGAGTTCGATCTGGCCGGCGTCCCGCAGGTCTCCGAGGGTTGTCATTCGTAGCGCCGGTTGTTGTTCGGGTTGCAGTTCAGCGTAGAAGTCCCTTACCGGCTGTATCGCCGTCGCTGTGGCCTTGGTACTGCTGATCGATGCCTTTGCTGCCTGGGCAGCGTTGGCCGCGACCTCACCAAATAAACTCGGCTTTATCAATCCACCCATGAGCGACAAATAGCGGCGCGGGGTGAGGTCGAAGTCGTTGTCGGCAACCGCCTCGTAGTCGGAAGTGGTGGACAGGAGCATAAATGTGGCGAAAGCCAGCAACGCTTCTTGTGACAACTCTCCTCTTTGGACCGATTCGGCCACCTTTTCGATCCCCTGGAACACTTCGTCGCCGGTCAGGGAACCGGAGCCAGCGGGGTATATCGCACCGCTCTGGAGAAGTGGGCCAAGCTCTAGTAATGCTTCAAAGCTCTGGATAGGGACGTTGTGGTCACGCCAGTTCGTGTAGGAGGCTTCAAGTGCCTCGGATGGGTGGTACACCGGACCGTCAGAGGAGGGCATTGAGGAGTTGCAGAACCAGATTTCTCCTGCTCCTCGGGGGTGTCTCCGGTTGGCGCGGTCCTTTGCCAACAGGACCAGCAGGCCGCCAACGCCCATCCCCTGGAAGGTCCCGGGGGGTAGTTCGATGACGGCGTCGAGATAGTTCTGCCGGATCAGGTTGGCACGCAGTTCCCTGGATCGTCCTCCTCGCCAAGCCCAGCTTGGTTCGACGATGACGGCGGCACGTCCTCTGTCGGAGAGCTTGCTGAGGACGATCTGCATCCATGCCCAACTGCCGTCTCGGCCGGGGTCGCCGAGGATCCAGCGGGGATCGTCTTCGAGTCCGTCGGGGAGTCGCATCCCGAAGGGCGGGTGGGCGACCACCAGGTCTGCCTTGAGGTCGGGGAACTTGTCGTCGAGCAGGGAATCGCCGATCTGAACGGGGACGTCGGCATTGAATGAGACTTCCGTGAGGGCGACGACCAGGGAGGCGATCTTGGCCATCGTCGGGTCGATTTCTTGGGCAATGACATGGGGATAGATGTCTCGATGCTCTTCACCAATGTCGCGAACAAGGCGACCCGACCCGGCGCAGGGGTCATAGATAGTGTCCGGGTACCACTCGAATACGGCGTCTAGGGCCCCGTCGTCATCCGCGAAGTCCAAGCCGTCCGTTGGAGTCGTTGCTGCAGCGATCCGCTTACTGAGGCTTGGCGACGTCGTCGTGTAGGGGTTTCGGTTGGAGGATCCGATCCTGTCGACGGCATTGAGCAGCGAGTCGGCAACTTCGTAGTGTGAGCCGATCTCGAGGGTCGGGTTGGAGGCCAGGTGTTCCAGCCCCTTGGGGGGAGCCGGTTCTTGGCCGACCAGTTCCCGGAGGTCGTCGCGGATCGCCTCGTCTCGCGGGTCAACGAGGGTGGCTGCGAAGGCTGCCGCCTTCAGGAGCGAGTCCAGCGGGTCGCTCTCAGGCGAGTAGCGGCTGGCTTCAACCGCGGTCCAGAGGAGGTCGTCGCAGTTGGAGACCACGGTGTCAGCTGCCGCAGGGTCGGGGAGCTTGTCGTTGGCGACCAGCCATGCGCGGACTTCTGCGCCGCGGAATCGGGTCCATCGGCCGGCGCTGTCGATCGGCACCGGGAAATCGCTGTAGCGCTTGCGCCAGTTTGAGACCGCCGATGGGCTGACCCCGGCCAGGTCGGCGATGTCAGAGGCCGAGAGTTCCTCGTCGGCTGGTGCGTTCGGGATCGGATCAGGCACTGAGGCGAACCTCCTCGGTGATGGCTCCCTGGTCGGTCTGCCAATCGAGGGGTAACCGAACTACGTCGTGTACGGCCATCCGCAACTTCGAAGAAAGGCCCCCATGGCCAATGGCGGCAATGACTCGTGTTCCCTGGGTGGCGAGGCGTGCAGCGGCCTCGGAGAAGATGTTGTCACCGGAACCAATAATCACGGTCTCGAACCTCTCAGCGATCCGCTCGTTGGCGATGACGTCGAGCAGGCAAAGGTCGGCACCATCGGGCCCCGACCTGACAAGGCGCCGGGCTTCAGGCCAGTTGAACCACACGCATTTGGCGTTGCGGTGTGCGCACGCCACCACCGGGTGGAGTTCCATGTGGCCAAACGTCTTGTAGACGGCGGCAGCGATGGTTCGGACGTCGTCATAGGTCGGACCAGTGGGCCGGCCGGCCAGGTTCTCGATGTCACCCAGGAAGCATGCCCGTGGGTTCGGTCCGATCAACGTCCTGTGAAGTTCCATGTCCAGAATATTATGTGAAATTACTTCACGTGTCAAGAGGAACTTCTTAGTTCACAGAGAAGGTGAATACCACCCCCGGCACCAGTCCGGGTTTTGGTTGGGAACTATTGCCATGTGATGAGTTCTTCGGACGGTCCTGTCCATGAAGAACAGAGCCGTCCACCAAACCCGTGAGTTGGATCCGTCTGTGGTCGAGAAGATCCTGGCGCGCCACGAAGGAAATCTTTCCGACCCGGTCGTCTACAAGCTTGGCGATTCCTTGGAATCAAAGGGATCTGTGGCGC
>Ga0233428_1002111_pt1 | contig 19486 bp, 10 predicted proteins | sample SI_118_April2016_4_FD_179890 | JGI IMG/M metagenome (GOLD analysis project Ga0233428, IMG submission 179890) | Seawater microbial communities from Saanich Inlet, British Columbia, Canada - SI_118_April2016_120_MG | ecosystem: Environmental > Aquatic > Marine > Inlet | place: Canada: British... | reverse complement strand
TATTTTTCAGATCTGAAAAAGGTAAGAAAAAAGTTGATGAAGTTTTGAAACAACATCAATATTTTCTAATAGATAAGAAATTAAAATTCGAAGCTAGCAAATTTAATTCTAAAGAAAAAGAATCTCTTAAAGAAAGAAAAGAATATGCTGGACCCTTATGGATAGGGAAATTGTTTGATGATAAATTAATTAGAAATATGAAAAAAGAAAAATATACTAAAGTTATTGGTATTGAAAATAAAGAAGATGTTAAGTTCTTTGAAATGCTATGTGAAGAAACAAAAGTTGATATATTAGGTTTTTATGATATCCCTGAAATTATGAAGAGATATAAGATCAAAGATGGTATTAAACTAGATAAATTAACTGAAAAACTAAAGAAAAATAAGTTTAAAGTAGCTAGAACACACTTAAGCAAGCAAGGAATAAAGACTGATGCTAGTATTGAGGATGTTGTTAAGGTGATGAATTAAATTTCAAGGAAGATTCCTATTTCTTTCTTCTTTTCTGCCAACTAGATGTTTTGGTAGACCTTTGAACAAATTTCTTTCCTCTGTATGTGATGCTCCCCATTTTGCAGGGTTAAAGTTCATTAATTTTCTTATGAAAAACTTCTGAATTTGTGTTTTTTCCATAGATATATAAAAAACAAGGAGATTAATAAATTTTGCCAAGATTTATTCGAAAGATTTCCGACGAGAAATTAATTATGACGTTTAATAATGATGCACTGCTGTCTCAAAATAAAACATTTAAATATAAGTAATTACCATTAATAACTATGGCAGAAACACAATTTATCAGCTACCTAGGAAACACACCAAAAATCAGAGTGTTGGACATGCTAATAACTGGGAGAGAATTAGATTACTCAATAACAGACATAGCAGAGCAAGCTGGAATTGGAAGAGCAACGTTCTATAGAATGTTAGATGGAATGTTAAAAGATAAAGTTATTTTTCCAACTAAAAAACATGGAAATATGCAATTATATAAATTAAATCAAGATAATAAGATTATAAAAAGATTTGTTGAATTATACGATCAAATTTGTAAAACTGCTTCTGAAAAAGAGATTGCAATACAGAAAAAGAAGATAAAAGTGAAAATAAAAAAATAATTCTATCCAACTGCCCTTCTAACATCTGTGCATTCTACTGAATTAACACCTTCAATCTTAGCAATTTCAGCTTCTAAGTCCTCAGTTGAGCCTTTGTCCTCATCCATTACAAAAATTAATATCAATGCGTTCAAACCAAAAGCAACAGGTTCAATTTTTTCCTTTCCAACTTCGCCGCCAAAAGCAGCAATTGCTTCTTTAACCTTATCCTTAATATCATCCAAGTTGACATCTGGAGAAGTAGGCATAAGTTTAAATGTAATTATTACATCAGCCATATTTTTTCCCTCCTTTGAGCTTGTTTAGAGCTCTAATAAGCATAAAAACTAATTTGGACCCTCAAAACCACATTCAGCGCACTTATAACGCACAATATTTACTCTGCATGCCTTACACCTAACTAATTCGTATTTTGAACAACTAGGACACTTAAATCGTACAGATCCACCATCATTTGTTATGCTTTTATTGCAAGAGTTACATTTTACTTGTTTTTCTTCCATTTTGAGTAACCTCCTAAAATTTGTTGTTTTTAGAATAGATTGCCACCTTACTTAAAAAGGTTGTCATATAATACTAAAGTTAATTATTCATTACCATTCTATAAGTACTACAAAGTTATATAAATAAATAAGCTAATAATGAGATTTATATAATAATATTCATATTTATTCATATTTAATGGAGTGAAAAACGGGTGATATTTAATGTCAAAACTAGATAAACTGCCAGAACCACCAGCACCGCCTGCAGGGCTAGAAGAAGGTAGAAAAAAAGGATTTTTCTCAAAAATATTCAAAAAAGAAGAAGATTTACTAGATGAACTCAATCTTGAACCTATTTTAGGAACAGAAGCAAAAAAAGAAGAGAAAAAAGAAATTGCAAAATTAGAAAGAGAACACAAAAAAATAGAAGAACATATCAAAAAGCAACAAAGAGACCTTGAAAAAAATAAACAAACAATACTAGAAAAAAATAAACATGTTAAAGCAGCAAAAGAAATTGAAAAAGTGAAAGAATTATTAAGACATAAAAAAGAAGTATTAGACAAAAGAGAAAAAGAACATCAAGAAAGAAAAAAGATATTAGAAAAAAAAGAAAAGGAAATTCTTAAAACAAAACCAAAAATAATTATTAAAAAAAATAATAATTTGAGTAAAGTCCATAATCAATTAAAGAAACATGAAAAAGACCTAATTAAAAGAAATACTATTCTTCAAAAAAGAATAGAACATCACCTAAGATCAAATAAAGACCATATAATAAAAGAAAAAAATCTAGAACAATGGGAAAATAGACTTGCAAGAGAAAATAGTGAATTAAATAAAAACAGAAAAATGCTTCAACAAGAAGAGACATCCATTGTTAGAAAAATAGATGATTTAAATGCAAAATTAAGATTAGTTCATAAAAAAGAACATAACCATAAAAAAACATCCCTCAAGGTTAAAAATGCAGATAACAAATATAAAAGATTAGTTGAAGAAGAAAAAAAGCTTAGAATAATTAAAAAAGAATTGCAATTAAGAAAAGAAGCAATAGTAATGACTGAAAAGAAGATTTCTGAAGATAAGGCATTAATTGAAAATGAAGATGTAGAAAGTAAAAGACTATTGGATAAAGAACAAACAGCAATAATTGCAAAAATTGAAAAACTTGAACAAATAAAAAAGAACATGAATAGTAAAGAAAAAGAAATTAATGCGAAATTATTAAAGATAACTGAAAAAAATAAAGAAATGAAAGATTTTGAAAAAAGAGCAGAATCAGTTAAAAAAGATGAAGAAAGATTTACCAAAATCAAAAGATCATTAGAACAAAAAGAAGTTGAATTAAAACAGAGAGAATATGGTGTAACCAAGGTTGAAAAAGATAATAATGAAAATAAAAGACAACTAGATAAAGAACAAACAGCAATAGTTGCAAAAATTGAAAAGCTTGAACAACTAAAAAAAGGATTAGATGAACTAAACCTAAAAGTAGCTAATAAATCAAGATCATTAAGTGCAAAAGAAAAAGTAATAACAAGAAAAGAAAAAGAGTTAGATGGTTATGAAGAGAAAGCAAATGCAATTGAATCTAAAATTGAGATGAAAAGGATTGCATTAGAAGAAAAAGAAAAACAAATTAAATTAATGAATGATGATTTAAAAGCTACAAAAAGTATGTTAGATAAAGAAGAAAAAGCAGTAATAGGGAAAATAGAAGAGTTAGATAAGGAAAAAACAGAAATTAGTGAGAAAGAAGATGAAATTGTTAAATTGTTCAATAAAATTGAAAGAGACAAAGAAAAAATAGAAGCTAAAGAAAGATCTATTGATAGTAAATTATCTACATTTGCAAAGTACGAATCTGAACATACTAAGAAAGTAATAGATATTAAAAATAAGATGAATCTATTAAAAGAAAAAGAAAAACAAATTGAACAAAGCCTTAAAGAAATAAAAAAAGTAAAAGGCTTAATTAATAAGAAAAAAGAACTTGAATTAACTAATTCAAGATTGCAAAAAAGAACAGCCATAATGTTTAGAAAGATAGAAAAAGATTATTTGAAAAAACATGGTGTCCCTGTTAGTGAAAAAGTACCAATTAAAAAAATGAAAGTTAGAAAACTAGAAGAAGAAACAATTGGAAAAATTCAAAATGATTCAAATAAAAAAATGCAGTTACTTATAGAAACACCTTTTGAAATCAAAAAAGAGATTGATATAATCAAAGACTTAGTTAGACAAAGAATGTTTGAAGATGCAAATAATAGATTAGTTAAACTTAAAGAATACCAAGAGAATCTTGGAGATATTAAAAACAAGAAACTATTATATTATGATGTCTTAGAGTTAGAAAATAACATTAAAATTGCAAAATATAGAAATTAAATAATCAAAATTTTCCAATTTTAAATTATTAAATTGAGATTATTTTTTCTATTTTATTTATCTTAAACTTCTTCTTAATAAAAAACTCAGTTGTATAAATGTTGGTTAATGTATGGTTACTAATAACACTTGTTTTAAATTCCCCTCCCACTATACCAAGATAAGGAATAAGATTATCTGCTAAATTAACATCAACTAAAACATTTTCATGGATTTCATTAATTAATTTCTCTGCAGCTTCTTTCCCTATAACTTCTGCTTTTTTCCCTCTCTCCCCTAACATATCACTACCAATTCTTAAAGGAATTTGAGAAAATTCTTGATCAGTTTCATTAGTTAACATATTTTTTTTACCTAATATTGCCCAAAGTGTAATCCCAGAGCCTGTTGATAATGCATCATTATATTCAGAGTTAATTTTAACATGTTGAAAATTTAAATATTGTTTAAGATATTGTTCAGCACCTGTTGCTTGTCTCTCTGCTACCTGTGCATCCATTAAATCCTTTGAAGCAAAACTTTTCCCAGAGACAAATACCAATTCAACCTCATAATTTAAGTTAATTGTAGATGAGTTATCAAGCTTGTATGGGTTAATCTTAACTTCTACTTCTCCTTGACCTTTAGGATAAAAACCACGCTTTAATAAATTTAATTCTATTTTTGCAAATTTACTTAATTGGGGAATAATAACTTCTTTCAAATAATCAAAAGTAGGAGACCATTTAGTATCTGTACCACCAATTATGTTTAATGTTGTTCTTCTTTCCCTAAAAACTAATGGAGGTAGAAGACATTGTAACAATAATATGATTGAACCTGCTGTACCTATATCAATATCAAGCTTAGATTTAACAATCTTTGCAGGACAAAACATTAATCTTTCTGAACCAAGTTCATTACCAATAACTTTTGCCTTGTTATTTGTTAGTTTTATTAAAGAATTAACACAAGTAAGATGTTGTGCCTTTAATCCTGGCTTTGATCTACCTTGCCTTATATTCTCAATCACAAAAGGTTGTTGAGTTATCATAGAAAGAGCTAAAGCTGTTCTTACTATTTGTCCACCACCTTCATTATGAGAACCATCAAGTTTTATCATATAAATAAGAAAAAAGAAATAATATAAAAAAGTTCGTATTATTCTTATTAATATTGTTTATATCCTATTAATATTCTTCTTTGCCTTCCTGTTTTTTAATAAAATATAACAACACGCCTAAAACAGCAACAATTACTACAATACCTGCATAGCCCTTATTTCTTTTTGTTTTAAACAATGCGTTAATTGCTGATCCAATTAAATTACCATCTGCTTCTGTCTCTAATAAATCACCTGATTCAACAATCATTGGCTCTTCCAATATTTGTACTTGTTCCTCTTCAACTTCTTCTACTTCGTCTTCATCATCATCTGTTCCTGCTTGTTGTTCCCAAGAAGCTAGTAATGTATCCAAATTATCTTCCTCAACCTCATCATCAATAACTTCTTCAACTACTTCTTCCACTACATCAATATCGCTTCCACCTGAGCCACTACTTTGACCACTATCACCAGCACAACTAACTATTGTAATACTTGATGAATTTGTTGCACTCCCATTTTCAATACCATCAAATACTGTTGTTTGTAATTTAACTACATTACCTATTGTGAAATTATCTGCACTTAGATTTCTGCTTGCATTAATTCCTGGTGTTTGACTAGTAATTATTTCATTAAAATTAATTGTATTATCAACAAACCATTCAAAGTAAATTGTTCCACTATCAATATCTTCATCATTATACATGCTAGTGCCGTTTATTGGTGTTGTCGGACAATTATCAGGAGAATAAATAGTAGTTGAATTTACAAATGCTTGTAAATTAGTGATGTTTATACTTTTGTTAATGGCAGTACCATTAACTGTTCCATCATAGGGTGTTATCTGTATAGTAACATTTGACCATCTAGTAAAATTATCTGGATTTAAAACAACTGAAGCATTTGTATCTCCTTCAACTGAATTAACAGCTTCAGCATATTGCCAAGTATTATTTACAAACCAATCAAAATAAATTATACCCACATCAAAATCAATATCACTATACATTATAGTTATATTCAAGGTGTTATTAGTATAGGCAGTAACTGGAATTAATGTAGATTCAGCAATATCAGGAACAGAATTACTAATATTTATACTTGTATTAACTGATGTTCCATTAACTGTACCATCAAATGCTGTTGCTTGTATAGTAACATTTGCCCATCTATTATAATAATCAGATGTTAGAACATGTGAAGCATTTGTACCTGCAGGAATACCACTTTGTAAACTGCCTGGTGAACCTCTGGCTGTTGGAGTTCCATTTACCCACCAATCAAAATAAATAGTACCTACATCATTATCCACATCAGCATAACTTACATTTACAGTTAATGGATTATTTGTATAAGCTATTGCAGGTGTTAATGATAATGTAACTGTTGGTGCTGTGTTAGAACCAGTAGTTGTATAATTACTAAAGCTTGAAACATTTGCAGATAATACACCTGTTCCGGCATTATAACTTACATTACAAATTGTTTCATTATCACATCTTATTCCACTTTTATTAAGGAATGGTGTGCTTCCATATCCCAATCCTTTAATTTCAATTTTTGAACTAGTATTTAATTCTAACAAACCATTACTTTCATTTAATCCAACTATATTATTTTCTAAAAATATAACTTCTCCAATATTTATATCTGTATCTGTTGATATGTTTGTTTTAGTCCAATTAATTATTCCAAATGAATTTTCATATGATAATTCATTACTCATATTACTTGTGTCATTTATTGTTATTGTATTACTTGTGAATATATTATTTTGGAACGTATTATTATAACTGTCATATCTCAAGCTAATTCCAAATGTATTACTATTGAATGTATTGTTAATTAATATTGTGTGATTAATACCTATCCCTACGCCTGGGCCAGTTGCTTCACCATATGATATTCCATGGAAGTTTGATGTTAATGTGTTATTATTAACTGCAAATGGTGCTGATCCTGATATATAAAAGCCAGATCCACTTGTTTGAATTGAATTATTATTTACAGTTATATTTTTTCCAGTTATTAGTTGAATTCCAATTCCACCTACATGTTGTTCACAAAGACTTGGTGGTGTAGTGTCTGTACAACTTATATTCTCTATTAGATTATTTTCAATTACAATGTCTCTAAGTGAATTTATACTTGAATCACCAAATTCAATTGCTTTTGGAATATTATTTGCATCACCACTCATATTATAAATGAAATTATTTGCAATAATACTATTTGCACAAGTTCCATCTGTTTTTTCTACTATGTAAATACCTTGTGCTCCACCTTCTGCTGTGGAACTTAAATTAAATATCGTATTACTTGATATATTAAATGATGTAGTATTTATAATCGCAATTCCATCAGCCTTATCATATGTAATTACTGTATCAGCAATTGTATTATTATATATTGTATAATTGTCTCCATCTTGGATTGTTATACCAACACGGAACTTTCTTATATTACAATTTTTGATAATAATATTATTATTGTCCATTGCAGATACAATACCATCATCACTACTATTCCCTGTTATAAAATAACCTTGACAATCAATTACAACATTTGATCCATTTATTTGAAGACATGTTGCAATGCTAGTTAGATTCTCAGTAAGGTTTAAATCAGAATCAACAAAACCACAACTTTTTGATGGGTCATCTCTTGTTGTATAATTACTAAAGCTTGAAATATTAGCATACAATATTTTGCTTGTTGAATCATAACTTGTATTACATGTTGTTTCATTATCACATCTAATTCCATTTTTCATTAACCATGGTGTATATGCATGTCCTAAGTTTTTCATTTCAATTTGTGCAGAACCATTTAATTCTTGAACTCCGCTATCATCAGCAATTCCAACTGTATTATTTAATAGGAAAATGGTTTCTCCTAAAATTAAATCCATGCCAGTATCAATATCACTATCAGTCCAGTTAATCTTTCCAAATGTATTATTATATACTAAACTATTATTCTTTGCACCACTACCCCACATTTGATTACTGCTTCCATCAATTCTGTTATTAATTATTGTATTGTTTTCTGAGTTAGTATTTATTTCAATACCTGTACTCCAATTAATAGAATTTAATGAGATTAAATTATCAGTTGATCTACTAATTCCTAGGCCTCTACTAGAACCACTAATATTATTCTGTGTTATTGTATTTAAATTTGCATTTAAATCTAAGTATACAACACCAACATTAGTATCATTACTTTCAAAACTATTATTTGATACATAGTTTGAAAGACCTGTGCTAATGTAGATTGCTGGTGATACATTTGCTTTAACTGTATTATTCATAATACGATTGGAATCATCTACAATATGGATACCAGTAGCATAACTTGCACCATATGTAACTATTGTATTGTTTGTTATGTTATTGTCATCTGATCCGGAGTTACTAACTCCAATATATATTCCTTCAGTTCCTGTTCCTGTTGTTGTTATTATATTATTTTCTATTGTATTATGGTCTGCTCCATCTCCTAAACCAACACCATACGCTGATGCTCCACCAATTGTAACTGTGTTCCAAGTTACATTATTTTGATTAGATGTACTGTGCTCTAATATAATTCCTGAATAATTGGTTGTGATTGTATTATTATAAATTAAACTAGTTGTAGTATTTAATAATAAAATTCCGTCCTTATCTAAGATATTGCTACTAATTGTCATGTTTGTTGCATTAGCAACAATTAATGAACCAACATCTGTTAATCCATTTATAATTCCTGAATTATTTCCATAATGATAATATATTGGGGAACCTCTCTCAGTATTGGTTGTATCAATTGAATGATCATAGTGTGCTACATTATTACCTGCAATATAAAATGGATAACCAAATGTTGTATTGAATGAATTACTTGTTAGGTTTGTTCCAGTACTTGAAGTAATATAAATTGCACCATTTGAAGATGTTCCTAACATTGTAAATGTGTTACTTGTTATGTTATTATTATCAGCACTGCTTAATATTAATCCCACATCATCTCCTGTAATTGTGTTTCCTTGTATGTTATTTCTGTTTGAACCAATACCTAAACTAATTGCATAAATAGATGAATAATTTGTGTTAATTATATTATTTGAAAAATTGCTGTCAATTACATTACTTAGATCAATACCCATACTATTTGAACCAATTGTTGTTATGTTATTATTAATTATTGTATGGTTTCCAGCTATTCCTGCAAAGTCCATTCCATGTTTGCTACTTGTTGTAATATTTCCTTCTACAATCTTACAGTTTTGAATAGTTATATTATTATAACTTGAAACATTAACCCCATAACCTAAGATTCCTCCTCTTGAATAATTAATTGTAAATCCTTGACAATCAAAGCTTATGTTGCTTGCCATTATATTTATGCAAGTTGTGGTTGAATTTACACTTTGATCTAATTGATAACTACCTTTATTACTTATATTTCCACAAGCACTTATTGTAGTTGCTGCTGCTGCAGCTTCTGCACGATAATTAATTAATGTAACATATGGCCATGAGTCATTTACATTTCCACTACCACTTATATTGTCTTGTGCTAAATCACAGAAACCATCTGAATTTCCATCAGTACATCCCTCTCCTGCTTCATCATAATCATCCCAATAATTTCCTGTATCAGAAACATTAAATACATTTGTTGCATCATCATTGTCAGCTTGTGTATCCCCTCCATTATTACTTATAAAATTATTTCTCCATACACTTGTGTTATCCATTTCTGTATCAATAGATAATCCAAATCCTGAATTATTTTCAAATGTGTTTTCTGTTATATTATTAAATGTTGAAACTGAACTTGCTCCAAATAATCCTCTATTATCATTATTTGAAATATTACAATGTTTAATTTCATTATAGTGTGATGTAGTATCAATGTTCACACCATTAACATCATTATTAAGGAATGTACTATTGTAAATTTTGTTATAATCAGCATTATCTAATTCAACTCCATCATCAAAATTATCAAATGTACAATTTCTTATTGTTATGTCTCTTTCGCCATTGATTTGGAAGCCATTACCTGAGCCACTTCCTAACAATGTTGTATCATTACAGTCTAGTGTAATTCCATTTCTTAATGATATTACTGTTTCTTCATATGGTCCTGATCCGGCTTGCATTAATAGGAGTGCACCACTACTATCATTATATGTGTTATAAATTCCTTCTTGTATACTAGGTACTGTTACATTACCTTTCCAAGTTATATTTAATGTACCATTTAGATCAACAAATATTGTTGCATTTGGTGAAGGTCCGCAATCATTAAGAGGAACTGTTGTTGCACCAACACTACCATTATAATAATTTCCATATTGTCCATTTACACATAAGTCTGTAGTTGTATCTGCATTACTAAGTCCATCATTATTATTAACACCTAAGAATATATTACCCCAGACTTTGTTGTTCTCTCCACTAGAGGTTATTTTTAATCCCTCATTTGTTGAGTTAAAAAATGTATTGTTTGTAATGTTATTATGTTCACCATCTATATCAAGAGGTTCTGCTTTATCATTTAAGAAAGTGTTATTAATGAATGTGTTATTATGTGAAGCAGTATCTAAGTCTAATGCAGATGTATATCCTATGAATGTACAATTTTGAACTGTCCACCATGTTTCTGCTCTAAATCTGATTGCAATTTCTCCTGAATATCTATTATCAAATTTTATTCCATTGCAGTCTAATGTGATATTGCTTCTTACAGTATCTGTATCATTTACAAAGAATGTTCCTGAGTCTAATGCACCATTTATAATGTCTGTAGATTCCGTATTATAAACACTTTCTCTTAAACTATTAAATGTGCTTGTTCCAGTGCTTCCCCATGTCCAGTTGTACTGGGAAGATGAAGAATGTAATGTCATACTTGCATTAGGGGAAGGTCCACAATCAACATCAGCAACATCAGCATAATTGACATTGTTATCATAATAATTACCATATAAATTGTCAAAACATAAGTTTGTTTCAACTCCTCCATCATTAAGTCCATCATTATTTTCTCCTAAAAATCTATTACCCCATGCATTATTATTGTTTGCTGTGCCTGTAAATACTAATCCTTCACTTGATGAATTATAGAATGTGTTATTTGTAATGTTGTTATGGTCACTATCAATATCAATTCCTCTGTCTTTGTCATGCAGGAATGTATTATTTATGAATGTTGTATTATCTCCATTACTTTGTATTTCAATTGCACCTGTATAACTAATAAATGTACAATTTTGAACTGTCCACCCATTTTCTCCCTGGATTGTAATTGCTTGATCACCATTGTAATTATCATCAAATATTATTCCTCTACAATCTAATGTGACATTATCTCTTACAGTATCTGTTTCGTTTTTAAAGAATGTTCCAGAATCAATGGCACCCACTATTGTATCAGTTGATTCAGTATTATAAACAGCTTCTCTTAAATCATTAAATGTAGTTGTTCCAGTACTTCCCCAAGTCCAGTTGTATTTTGAAGATGAAGAATGTAACACAATAGTTGCATTAGGGGATGGTCCACAATCTTTTGCTTCTACATTAGTATAGGATACAGTTAAATCATAATAATTTCCATATTCGTCATTAACACAGAAATTTGAGTTTGTTCCACTATCACTAACTCCTCTTGTATCTAAGAATCTATTTCCCCAAACTAAACTATTAGAAGTGCTTGAATCTAATGTTAATGCATTATTTGTTTGGTTAATAAATGTATTATTTGTAATATTATTGTGATCTCCTGAAAGATCAATTCCCCTGGTTAGTTGCGAAATAAATGTATTATTAACTATTGTATTATTATTTCCTCCTGTTGCTCCGTCAATACCTATACTTTTTTTCTCAATTGTATTATTTCTGATAATGTTAAATGTTGTTGTTCCTAATTCAATTGCTTCATTATCATTAGTTCCAAAGTAATTATCTTCAATTATATTACTTGTAGCCCCACCTCTTAATGTTATTGCAGTATCATAAAGAGTCATGTTACAACCTTTAATTACAACATTGTCATAACCATCATTCCAGAATAAATAATCAGTTCCATCACCATATATTTCTGTACCATTACATGTAATATTGATGTTATTTGCTAATATGTCAATTGCACCATTTGGAGATGTATCATTTACAAAATATCTTCCTGGACAAATTGTTTCATCTGTACTGATATTTAAATAATCTTTAGGAACAAAGCAACTTTGGACAGTTATTGTAGTGCTATTAATAGAGGTACCATTTACTATTCCATCATTAGGTGTTACTTGTAGTGTTATGTTTGCACCTCTTGAGAAGTTGCCAGTATCAAACATCTGTGAAACATTTGCATTATTAGCAACACTACCTACTGCTTGTGCATATGCGATACTATCATTAACCCACCAATCAAAGTATAATGTCCCAACTTCTGCATCCGCATCACTATATAGTGCACTTCCATTAATATTATTATTACTATATATTAATGATGCGTTAAGATCAACTTGGACTATTGGCACAGCATTTGAAAGAATAGTTAATCCACTACTATAAACAGCTGCACCATCTTGAGTTCCATCATTAGGTGTTACACTTACAGACCAATTATCCCCGACACTAGTTTCTTGACTTACAATTAAATCAGTTCTATTATTAAAATGTGCAGACATTTGTTCAGTACCTAATACTTCATCAAAAAGTTTAAACTCATCAATACTTCCATTAAAATTATTTCCAAAATTAATTGAATTTGCATTTCCTGCATTTGTTGTAGTACAAGATGTGTCAGAACCTCTTGAAACTCCATCCACATAAAGGTCCAATCTTGTACCATTATATGTTGCAGAAATAAAATGCCAAGCAAAATCATCAAAATAAGTTCCTTGAGACCATTGAGCAACACAACCAGCAGAGCCATCAAATCTAAATGCTAGCGGATTTGCAGCTAAATCGGTTCTAAAAGCTAATAACCATCCATCACTACCAAAATTTTCTTTGTGAGCAATATCTGCAAAAGTTGGTTGATCTGCAATAGCTTGATTAAGTCTTATCCAAGTTGTAATTGTTATATTTACTGAAGGGTCTAAACTTCCATCAGCATTATCTGGGACATACATTGTACTACTATTTCCAGGGAAATTATATGTTCCAAAACCATCAATGCCCCCAGTAGGTTCCCAAGTAACTCCTGCTTGAACATTTGTAACATTATTTTCATATGTTGAATAATCTGTTCCATTTAAATTACCATTTGTTTCAATAGGTAAATTAAGAACAGCAATACTTTCACCTTTTCTCCGCCAATCTGTAATGTTCTTGATAGTATCATTATCCCCATCACTTGTTGTTACATAAACTGTTAAGTTTTCATTAGTAGAATTTCCTAGGGATGATGAATTCAATACCAGTGTGTCAATTGATGGTGCAACTGCACTTTCAGCTGGGGAACCTAATGGTAATATTGTTACATTATCAGTAGTATTCAATGAAACATATCCTAACAAATTATCACAACTAATATTGTAGTCATAATCACCTGCATCATTAAACACATTATCATATTCATATAAATCATATGCTCCAATATAATCCATTGTTCCACTATCACCATTACTGAAGTTAATTATACATGTTACACCACTACCATCTACATCTCCTCCTATGGTGGATCCATTTAACATTGAATAGTTTGTAAAGAATTCTATTGTTTCAAGTTGATATTTTTCATCATCTCCTCTGAACATTCCAATATCCATATTATCCCAAATAGTTAAATTAGCTGAATCAGATTCATTATTTCCTCCTCCTGCATAACCACTGAAGTGTGTTACTGTGAATGTTATTGTGTCTCCATTATCTATGAAATTAATACTTGTTTCATCCCAACCATTTGCATCATTACATTCAAAGTTTTCTTTATCAAAATCATTACATTCCAAAACGTAATCAACATGGTGTGTTTTTGGAAGTGTTATAGTTGCATTATCTATTTCAATTGAATCAACTCCAAATACAGCTGTTTTAATATCCCCAAACCTTGGATCATCTTCTGCTAAAACATCTATTCTTGATTCTACTTCTACTGATGCATTTTCACTATCATAACCATAAATATCTATTGTTGCTTCAGGCAATTCTCCTACATGTACTAAATTAGGGATACCAGGAGAACTACTTAAAGTAATATCGAATTTATTATCTTCTCTTTCAGTAAGTTCTTGATGACCTGTTGAGTAACCATATTGGTCATATAAGTCTAAATCAGGGATTATCATCTCAACATTAGGATTATTATCATATACAACCATTCCAGTTATTCCATTATCTAATAATGTGAAATATAGATTTACAGAGATAACACTAATGAAAATTACTAAAAACAATACTGACATTAGTAATTTGAATTGTCTATATTTCATTTAGTCTTACCTCTAGCTCTATTATATATTGTCCAAATTGTTCTTTGGTCTCTTCCAGTTAATTTAGCAATTTCTGTGTAACGTAATTCTTCTTTGTCTTTTAGATACAAGATAATAGATTCAAATACAGTAAATTTTTTAGAAAAAATAGATAATGGAATAAAAATTGCAGTTGGTGTTGGTTTTAATCTTCCCATTTGTTTTTTTAAGGATTGTCTGTACATAACACCAACAACTGCCTCACTTCTTTTGATAACAGATGATATTTTTTTATAGTTCCAACCTAATTCAGCTTTTAGATATCTTACTAAACATTCAGAAACACCTAGTTTTTTATTTAATATTGTAATTGGGAAGAAATTTTTCTTTAGTTGTCTTGTTTTTTGTATTAAATTAATAATTTCAGAGAATTCTTTACCTGATGTTGATTCGATGTCTTTTATGAACTCATTAATATCATATAATTTACTGACAAAACTACTATAATCTCCATCTTTTGGTCTCTTCCCTCTTTTTTTAACCATTATTTAAATATTATTTAAGTTTTATTAACTAATTATAAATACTATGTAAGTGAAAACAAATATTATGTAAGTATTATATGTTTTCATTAGCTACTAATAAAATACTAAGTAAGTACTATTTATAAATATTTCGTTTAAATAAATACTATTTAAGTAAGAAAATAACACAAATTAGGGATTATCAAGAAATCAATTAAATTACTTTGTAGAACTAAGGCGAAGCAAATGCAGCTAATGAATTTTTTTAAAAATTAACAATTACTACTTAAAATACTAAGAATTAACTTATTTATTTTCAATCTTTACAGTTGTTTTACATTTAGGATAAGCAGAACATCCCCAAAATTGCCCATAAACAGATTTCCTTAATATCATTGGTTTTCCACATTTAGGGCACTCTTTTTCTTCTTTTTCTAACTTTTCCATTTCTTTATCACTAATATCTGTTTTTGATTTACATCCTGGATCAATACAAACTTCCTGTGTTCTTTTACCTGTTCCAATTTTAATCATTGGGTATTTGCATTGTTCACATTCTTTATCAGATGCTACTATTTTGCCTCTTGGTGGAAGCTTAAAAGTATTTTTACAATCAGGATAAGCATTACATGCTATAAATCTTCCAAATTTACCTTTCTTAACCATTAAATCTCCTTTTCCACATTTTGGACATTTGCCTACAGTATTTGCAATACTTTCTGCTTCTCTAAATGATTCTAATAATGCTTTTCCAATATCTACTTCCTTTTCTTTGAATTTTGTTAATAATTTTGTTAAAACCTTTTTTGCTTCTCCTAATACATCATCACTTTTCTTTTTTCCTTCTCTAATCTGATCCATTTGTTCTTCAAAGTGTTTAGTTAGTTGTTCATCAACAATGCTTCCACAATATTTTTCAATTGTTTCAATAGTATGGATACCTAATTCAGTTGCTTCTAATGGTGGACCTACTGCATAACCTCTGTGAAATAAAGTTTCAACAATCGCTGCCCTAGTTGATTTTGTTCCTAAACTTCTTTTTTCTAACTCTTTAATAATAGAAGCAGGAGTATATCTTTTTGGAGGTTGAGTTTCTTTTTTTAGTTGATCAATTTTTTTAATATTTACTTCTTCACCTTTCTCAACACCTGGCAAAGTTTGTTCTTCTAATTTTACATATGGTTCATATAAATCATGCCATCCTTTAACAACTGTTCTTACTCCTTTTGATAAAAATAATTCTTCATTAATATCTAGTTTTATTGTAGCTGATTCACGAGTTGCAGGATCTGCAAAAGTTGCTAAAAATCTTTTTACAATTAAATCAAAAACTTTTTGTTCTCTTCCTTCAACACCAGAAAAATTACCTGTTGGATAAATCGCTGGGTGAGCGGGATCTGTTTTTTTGCCATCATTTGGTTTAATTACAGATTTTGAAAGAATTATTTTTGCTTTTGCAGTATACAAATTATTATTTGCAATTTTTGATAATATTTTTTTATAACCTATACTTGGTGGATATTGTTGGGAACTTGTACGTGGATAAGAAATAACACCTGCTAAATATAAATTTTGAGCAATATCTAAGGTATCTTTAGGTTGAATTCTAAAACATCTGTATGATTCCATTTGTAAAGTTGTTAAATCAAATGGGAATGGTGGTGCTTGTTTAAATTGTCTTTTTTCAAGACCCTTTACTATTGCTTTTTTCTTTCCCTTAATATTTTCCATTACTTTGTCTGCTTTTTCTTTATCTGTAAATTTATCTTCTTTATGCCAAGCTTCTACTTCAACTTTTTCTCCACTTTCTTTATTCCATATTGCAAGTATTTGCCAATAAGGTTCTGGGTTAAAAGCTTTAATTTCTTTTTCTCTATCTACAATAATTTTTAATGCAGGACCTTGCACACGTCCAGAACTTAAAATTTTAAAACTGCCAGCTGCTTTAATTGATAATGATAATGCTCTGCTAAGATTAATTCCATAATACCAATCTAATTCATGTCTTGTAACACCAGCATTAACTTGCCCCCAATTTAATGTTGAAGCCGCATTTTTGTAACTTTCTCTTAATTCATCTCTTGTTAATGTTGAGAATTTCATTCTTTTAGCATCTTTCTTTTTACATATTAGTTTTACAACATTATAGCCTATTACTTCTCCTTCAATATCATAGTCTGTTGCGACTGTAAATTCTGTTGCATCTTTTGCTAGTTTTTTAAGTGCTGTAACATATTTAGAAGAATAGCTTGCATTTTTGTTTGTTTTTGAGCTTTGCTCCCATTTAGTATCAAATACTGGATAAGTCCATGGTCCTTTCTTTTTTTCTGTTACAGTAAAAAGATGACCAACTGCACATCCAACAACTAAATCTTTGTTACCATGTGTAACTTTATAGAACGGAACACCAGCAATGTTTTCCTTTATAGGCTTACCATCTGCTAAAGCTATAGCTATTTTGTTAGCTGCATTTGGTTTTTCACAGATTATTAGTTCATAGCTCATTTTATTAGTATATAATATCTTAATATATAATCTGATACAAGAAAAAAAGATGGGTTTATAAAGGTTTTGGGGTTCTATATGGTTTATATCTATTATGAATACTGGTTTATAATGGAGTTATTGTACAGCTGTCTTGTAATTTAATCCTAAACTATTGCTTAATGTTCTCATTAATGCGATATTTTTTTGTTTTCCTTCATTGTTTAATTCTCTAGCAGATGCTGTGAAATAATTATGTTGTTCTAAAAATTCAAGCTGTTGCTTATTCCATTCATTTGTTTCAAAATTACTTCCATTATTATTCATTTCAAGCATTAGATATCCATTTTTTGTAAAAAAATCATCAGTTCCTAATATATCTATGTCTGCATCACACATAATTTTTTCTAATATATTTTCTGGTGTTTGTGGAAGCCTTGTAGCCATTATTACTTTTTTAATATCTCTTATGTCTTTTTTTGAATATCCAAATTGAGGTAACATATCTCCTGCCATATATGCGCTTGCTTCTTCATGATCTTGATAAGTCATTGTATAACCAATATCATGGTATGCTGCAGCAACCATAACTATTTGTCTTTCTTTTCCTTTAACTCCTTCCATTGTAAGTAATCTTTCAGCAGCTGGGAGAACACTATCTTTTGTATGTTCAAGATTATGATACCACATTAATCTTGGTGTTTCATCTTTAATCCAATCTAATGCAAATTGTTTTGCTTTTTCAAATTGTGGTGTTTTTGCCATTTTAGTTTATCTCCATTATTTCATATGTTTTTAATTCTCCTTTTTGTCTTAAGGTAACTTCTTCATACAATTCTTTTCCAATCATTGCTTTTGCAATTGGTGCAACTGGCGAGATAGTTATTATCTCTAAACCATTATAAGGGATTTTTTTCCCTAAACCACCTGGAATGATAAAGTAATGTTTCATTTCATCAGAATCAATATATTCTAAACTAACAACAGAACCGGGTTTAACATGCCCATTAGTGTTAGCAACATCTAATCCTTGTAATGCTTTTATTTGTGCTTCAAGATCTAATGCCCTATTTGCAAGGCTGTCAGCAAGCCATGCTGATTCTGATCTCATAGTATCATATCTTGATTGCATTCTTGATGGAGAATTTATTGAAATCTCTTTTTGTGCTTCGTATGATTCAACTATATCTGCACGTGTTTCCCTTAACATCTCAATTGCGGTATCTACTAATTGTTTTTTATCTACTTCCATTTTAGTTGCCCCCTAATTTATTTGTATCAATATAATATGTTCTTTTTTTTGGTGTTTTTAAATAATTAACAAGAGTATTTTTAGATTCTTCATCTATTTCAGTTAATCTTTTATTTTCTGTTTTTACAATTGGATCAATATGTCTCAGTTTTCTGAAAATCACATGAGTTTTTGTATTGTATTTCTCATCATTTTTCTCAACAATTTTAAATTTTATATCTTTTTTAATTGAATTAAACAATTTAGAATATCTACTATTTCTAATTTTTTCAATTATTGATTCTTCGTCGTTAAGTAAATCATCTTCTATTATTATTTTATCTTTAAACATTTCTTTAAGTATTAAGCTAAGGATTATATTTGCTACTTCATTCTCGGAATCAAAAAAAACATTCAAATTTAAATCAATAAATCTATCAAATAATTTTTTAGCTGTTTCTTTGTCTTTACATTTTAATAAGCCATCTTCAAATATTAGATTACTTATTGTGTGATCTATTTCTTCCTTTGTTATTTTTCCTAAGTTATACATGTCTCTAAATAAATAATCTAATCTATCAGCACATAAGTCTGGTTGTTCTTTCTCTAATATCAAATAATTTTTTTCTTCAAGTATCATTTCAGGATTAAACCCTAATTTAGATAAAATCTCTTTAATTTTTGTTCTTTTAATGAATTTATCTTTAATAATCTCATGGTAACTTTGTTTTATGTCATCTTTAACATGGTCAATT